>Ga0056128_1010706_pt1 | contig 11393 bp, 9 predicted proteins | sample WorMetLIZISLAND2_FD_71113 | JGI IMG/M metagenome (GOLD analysis project Ga0056128, IMG submission 71113) | Marine gutless worms symbiont microbial communities from Max Planck institute for Marine Microbiology, Germany - Olavius geniculatus... ... | reverse complement strand
GTGCAATTCACTCTTAAAATGTCTAACGCAGCTGGAAATCGCCACAAAAAATTAACTAAAAACCCTTTTGGTGGCTTCATGGTCGTTCACGGTCATTGATGTTAATAAATCTAAAAAAACCGTTGCCAGTGCTTGTTATGATAAGCAGCATGTCTGTATTTATCTGCAACCATTTTCAGGCTACACTATAGCCAATAGCGGTAAAATAAACGCTTTTTCAAGAGAGGGGCGGGTAGCCGTCTTTGACGCCCGCCTGCGCCGGCTTCCTTACACCTGGGGGGTCGGAACTTGGACTGCTGACTGCTGAAATCTACGTTTAACGCTGAAAATTTTATACGCAAGTTGCCATGGTCCATCTTCAGTCATTTTGGTGCAATTCACTCTTAAAATATGTGTCGCAGCCGAAAATCACAAAAAAAATCACTAAAAAACCCCTGATTTAAAAGTTCAGGGTCATTTAAGGTCATCGACGTTGACCCCAATAAAAAGCTTGTTACCAGTGCTTGTTATGATAAGCAGCATGTCTGTACCTATCTGCAATTGCTTTTTACGCTACACAAGATAATTGCGGTAAAATAACTACTTTTAAGGGGTAGCCGTCTTTCACGCCCGCCTGCGCCGGCCTCCTTGAACCTAGAAGGTGCAAAATTAAACTGCTGAAATCTACGTTTCGTGCTGAAAATTTCTTTCGCAGGTTTTCTTGGTTTATCTTCAGCCATTTCGTCGCAATTTGGTGTTGAAATGTGCGCTGCAACCAAAAATTGCGAAAATTCAGTAAAACCTTTTCTGGGAGAGGGGGTTCCAGGTCGTTAAAGGTCAAGGTCGTTAAAGGTCATCCATGTTGATAAATCTAAAAAGCCTGTCACCAGTGATTGTTATGATAAACAGCATGTCTGTACCTATCTGCAACGGTTTACACACTAGAAGAGCCAATATGGTCAAAAATAACGTTTTTTTAGAGGAGGTACACATATTTGACGTTCACGTTCGAAAGGAATTCCCGCACCTAGTGGCACGAAATTTTGTCACGACAAACTAGAGACCTTGGGGCAGCCCACAGTAAAGATTTTGTCATTGTAGCTTGCATCGTTTTGATATAGTGCCAGGGTGTGACGGACAGACAGACGGACAGACGGACGCCAAGACGATGTCTAAGACGCGCGAAGCATTCTGCTATCGCGCGTAAAAATGAAATCGTCTGACCAGTTCGATGCCGTAGGTCGGCGGCTGGCCTCACGTCAGTGTCGCTGCAATGACTGGACACTGCTGTGTCGGTGTCGGTCACTCCAAGCCGTGCTCTCACCGCCGAGCAGTTGAACGCGGCTGCTGCTGCTGTTGTTGACGATAGCGATGATAATGCTGATAACGATGACGTGGTGATCCAGTCTTCGACGACGTGGTTGACTGGCGGACAGCAGCAGGACGTGACTGTGACCGGAGACTGCTCACGACCTTCGACTGTTCTTGACTGGCTGTAACGGTCAATGCATGCAGTAGGCCTGTTTATTGATGATAACGAAGACACTGATAATAATGCTGCCGCTGATGTGTTGGTCCAGCCGTCGACCACGTTGTTGACTGATAGACAGCGGCACGGCGACTCCAGCTGACGACGACTTTCGAGAGCTGCAGCCTGCGACTGGCTGCTCGGCGATGACGTCACGATGACGTCGTCGGGCCCAGCAGCAGCAGCAGTAAGTCCGAGCAGCTGGTCGATGCCGAAAGCACTGCATGCACTTCGACGGCGAGCACCAGATGATGACGTCATCAGACTCGATGACGTCACAGCCAGGTCGATGTCGTAACTTCGTCCGATCATCTGTACATTGAGTATATCACGATAATCTGTATTTCACCGGATGTGGTTTGGTAGCGCAACGGTTAGGGAGTCAAGCTCGCGTTCTAGAAGTCGCGGGTTCGACTTCTGGACGTATGTTTGTTGCCACGTAAGAACTTTGGGCAAGTTGTTCGTACACGTGTGCCTTTTTGTAAGTAAATTTGGTACCAAGAAAAAGCGACGATTCTCTGAAGCTGCATGGAAAGGTAACTATATGGGCCTGCATGATGAAAAGTGATGGGCGACTTATCAAAGGGTTTTAGACGAAGTAACGTAAGAGTTGGGTTCGGCATAATTATGCGCTCGTCGACAAAGCATGTTATGTTTTAATTTCACTAGCTATGAAAATAGGTATAAAACGCAAAACTGATGTAACGATATGACATAAGTTGGCCATATAAAACGATAATGATGCCCAAATTTTGAAAGTATACCATAAAAAGTAAAACATTTTTTGGTTTGCAACATTTTTTCATGTATAACCAAAACCTTACACAATGTGATACATTTATTTTTTTATGTTTCTAAGCTTTACGTTAGTGTTTTATTCCATCTTATAAACATTAAAAAAGCGACAAAAGCACGCTTTTGACACAAAAACACGAATGATAAAAGTCGTGCATTTTTACATTTTTCAGTAGCGCAAAAAAATAAAATACTCAGAAATAATAAACAAGTGTGGTTACATTTAAAAAAAAAAAAGTTAAAAGCTGTTTTACAGTTATACCGCAGGCTAGCTCTATGCAGCATGTGTACAATACTTGTACTTTTTAACAATATTTTAGCAACATTTTCAAAATTTTGAAATTAAAATATTGTTAAATACTAAATAGCTTTAGTAATAGTTATAAACAACGGTAATTTTATGCGTTTTATTTTATTTTACAAATAACGCACGTATTGCTAATGCAATATTTTAAAAATTTAATGCAAATATAAAAAATGCAAAAAAAACTTCAACATTGTAAAGTAACGTAGTTCTACAGTTCGTATTTTGATTTTAAAAAGAATGCAAAAACTGCTCCGTTTTTAAATACTAATCTGCGTGCTAATATTTGAATAACAAAAAAATTAACAACATAATAAATTATTATCTATTATGTAGTTTGTTGGCTGTCATCTAATATTTTATTGATTTGGCATTTTACTACAATTTACTCCACGCAAAAATTGCACATAATAAATCACAAAAGTTGTAATTATGGTAGGTTAATTTAGTACATAAATGCATTATGCATCTATGCATCAGAACATACCTTGCTGCTCTTCAGAAGTATTTTCATCAACAGGTCTATGAGTGGTTTTGTTACCTGGCAAAGTGCGTTATTTGCGATGAGCGATGGACCAATAGCAGACGACAATGATCAAATGTGGGTGGAGCCATGGAAACGTTCGCTCATTCAACCATGACAGGACAATTTTGACATTAGCAGATGCGGCATTTTGGCATTTACATCTGCGACAAAACTAAAAAAAAAAAAATACATAACTATGTGCAAAACACATTTTTGCAATTTTTTTTTACTTTTTTCGCCGCCGATTGACTGACTGATTTGATTGGGATGGAAAGTTTTCAAAATTAAGATATTTGGTAACTTAATGGTAGATTTTAACTTACATTGTCATCGATAAAAACATTACAGCAAAACGTTTTACATGTTTTTGTCTTTGTATTAAAAGCAAAAACATAAAAACAAAAATATCTTGATAAACATTTGTACAATTCATACAAAAACAATTGAAGCAAAAAATTTCATGATAGCAAATCATTGTTCGTGCATTATTCTGCTTCGAATCATTGTTTTTAGGTTTATAAAGTTGATGTAGTTAAATGTAGTTAATTTGCGATTACTATATTACACACCTATGCGCATATCTGCTATTTCTTTTATTTTATTATTTATTTCTTAAATTGTTATTTGTCTACTATTAGAGTAAATAAAACTTTTTAAAATATTGCACAAGTCGAAACATGCATAAATTCGTACTGTAGAGCCTACAGATAAGCCAACGAATTTTAGACAAGGTAATTGTCGGTGTCGTAGCAGAGAATCTGGCGTGAAAATTAGCTTTGTTTGTCATTATTTCCACGTGACTGACAGCAGCCATGGCAAGTAACGAGCTCAGCTATATAAGCCGAGCGATCTTTTGAGCTCGAAATACCTTATACTGCGTGCGGTCTGTCTGTTCTCCGCAATGCAGTCCGCTCTGTCTATAGTGCACATGCAGTTTGATCGGCGTGCACGAATTTTCTACCGAAGACACTCCACCAAGTCTCCTGCGGTTGAAGCGAGACCGTGCGGTAGTTTCGTCTGATCCGTAAAGTGAGACAATGCGATAGTCAATTACGGTCAAATCTAATCTACAGAGTGAGCCAAAAAATGGCACCATTTTTTGCACACCTTATAGTTTCACCAAATATTAACCGATTTTCAACATCTTTCATCATCAGAATTAGGAGACAATTTGTAATAAAACTATTACTATAGATCCCACCACACCTCAGATGTGTCGCTACACTACTTTGTAAAATGTCAGTGTCTTAAAAATAACAATTAAAAACAAGACAACTTCTGCAACAACACATTTTAAGAAATTAACAACAGAAACGCATTTTTGTCTCAGTTATTGTCTAAAAAGTCATATCTCACAGTTTTACGTCAAATGTTTAATGTGTCCGCCTTGCTGCTGGACGACGCATCCAAGAATGCGACGCCACTGACCAATGGCGCGAACTAAATGTTGCGGCAGTTTGCCCCACTCAGTGACAATCGCTTGCTTCAGCTGGTCGACTGTCGTAAATTGTCAAAATTAATAGGCCATCTGTTGAAGAACATCCCAAACCATATAAATGACCAGATTTAAGTCCGGGCTGTTTGAGGGCCAAATGGAAGACTCGATCAATGTTGATCACGCAACTGGTCAGTGGCCTCGCCGGCTTGAGTGCGTCGTCTGATATTTCACAAGGTAGTGTAGCGACATGCTTGAAAAGTGGTGGAATCTATAGTGATAGTTTTATTACGAATTACATCCTGATTTTGACAGTGAAAAGTTTTGAAAATCGGTTAATATTTGATAAAATTATAAGCTGTACAAAAATGGTGCCATTTTTGGCCCACCCTGTACATGCACAAGAACTATTAACATACATGCCAGTTTTTTTGTTTACTTTTAGACACCAGTTAAACACTTTTACTTCTTGTCTCACTAACGTCACCAAACGCGTTCGATATAATTCAACGCGCTATATAAATTACTTACAGCGTACTCACTTACTTACTTAATCGATAGCTGGTCTGATGTTAAAGATTTTTTTCTGGCTTTTCGTGATTGAGCGTTAAAACGTTAACAATTTTAATATGCATCAGTATCTTTCAAGGCTAAATAAATATTTAAGGACGAAAGTTTTTTTTTAAAAAACGGGCGGCAACGGAAGCACACGATTTTTAGCCGACCGTACTTAAGTAACGGTCGAGCTATTAAAATGGCAGTCGTCCGTCTGTCCGTCTGTCCGTACGTTTGTCCGTCTGTCACGGATGTATTGTGGCTCAGCTGTAGGCCGAAGGAAAAAACTTTTACACAAATAATTACCCATGTATGTTAAACTTGAGCATGCAAAATTTTAGCCATCTAGTCAAGGGAATTTTTTAAATATGGGGGTAAAATGGCTGGGAACGGGTAAGAAAAATGTGGGTTTTTTAACGGAAAACCGGCCATATCTTGGAAACGGTGAGAGATACAGCTTAGGTTACTATTAATCACCTATAGGAAGTGGCATACGCTTTGTCAAATGAAATAAAAATCATCGACCTTGTCTTCTGATTCTTAAAGGCCAAGACAACTAGTACGGTCGGTTATCTTAGCGACAGCTGGGCTTCATGTTAGCGCCTAATAAGCTACCACGGTGTGCCATGCGCGACCACTGCGGTGTGGTCCCGTACTGTTCGGTGTCCAGTGAAACGTTAAAGACTCATTTGTCGAAGGCGTCCACGCGTACATCGCTCATCACCTGTCGCTGCTAATTGACGCCGCTGCCAATCAGTCCTACCTGGCCAGGTGTAAACCAATCAGTCTGCCTAGCTGTGCTCAGGTGTTACTTAGACAACAAGCATCGCATTGTAGTGAGCCAGCGTCGTGCAGGATATACTGCATGTATAAACCTAACTGTGCATCAACAGTTTACTGAGTTTAGACCGAACTACAAAACAATGTAGCGCCAACGACTCTTTAACGACATCTCCGCTATTGAGCTGTCGCTGATACAGCTCTTTAAAACTGAGCAGAGCAAATCTTAGCAAAAGCGTATGTCTGTCTGTCTGTCTGTGTGTCCGGCGTCTTGACTGCAGTCAATGAAAGCTGACGCCCCCGGAATTTATTGAGACCGCCCATCCCAACACCCCGTTCGCCGTGCTATATGGACCCGCGCAAGTCAACTGTGGTCTCGGTCTCGGTGCATGTTGAATGCTGATTGTTGATGCTCTATGTATCATCTTACGCAATATCTGTTGTAGTACTCTTATTGGATATCAGAAAGCATGCAGAAAGTATATCACACACCATCCGTCGCCCTAGCACCACTTGCTTTGATTTATCGTGCAACGTATGGAGTACAACAAAGTCCACGACAACGAAGAAGTGGAGTTTGGGTCTTACTCTTAAATTAATTTCAGTCGTGGCTGATAGGCATAGGCTTACTAACTTGACGTTTAATGGCGACGAAGTTTATCAGCCTCTGTGGATATCTGTGTTTATAGTTATACTTACCCACTGTCGGTTTGACGTGATACAGCTATGCTGTATAGCGCGTCAATGGGACGGTTGTCGTCTGTGGTCCGTCTGTCCGTCGTCTGTCACGGATGCATTGTGGCTAAACGGTAAGTCGGAAAAGGTCGGCGATGGTACTATGCTGGCGACTTTTTATAAACTGTCTCGATTTTTACGCGCGACAGCAGAATGCTTCGCGCGTCTTAGCCATCGTCTAGGCGTCCGTCTGTTCATCTGTCTGTTCGTCTGTCCGTCACACCCTCGCACTGTATCAAAACGGTGCAAGATAAAATTACAAAATTTTTACCGTGGGTTGCCACAAGGTTTCTAGCTTTTCGTGACAAAATTTCGCGCTTCTGGGTGCGGGGGTTCCCCTCGAACGAGGGCGTCAAATATTGGTACTCTCTCTAAAATACGTTATTTTGACCGTATTGGCTCTTTTAGTGTGAAAATAGTTGCAGATAGGTACAGATATGCTGTTTATCATAACAAGCACTGGTGACAGGCTTTATAGATTTATCAACATCGATGACCTTGAACGACCTTGAACCCCCCAAGGGGTTTTTAGTAAATTTTTCGCAATTTTTGGATGCAACGCACATTTCTGGCCATGAAAGTAGAAATAATTATTTACAGCTCCGTGTTATCTGACGAGCAACAGCCAGCTGATACTTGCTGCCTCGTTCGCTGCTAACTGAGAAATACGAAAACGCGAAATATGTCCAACTGTAAAGTGCGAAATAAAATGCGAATTTTGCATCGCATTATTATACTATATATTGCGTACGTATATAAGGCGTACGTATATAAGGCGTATAAAATGCGAAATGGTTCCAATAAAGGAGAGCTTGTTGGTAGCTTGGCTTAGCTGGAGACATTTATCTTATGCTGTAGGGGCAGGAAGCAGTGTTAGGAAGCGAGCTAGGTTTAGAATAGAATCAGCTCGTACTAGCTGAAAACGTAACTAGAGGAAACTAGGCATATTTGGCTGTAGGTTGCGTCTGCGTCTGGGTTATTTTTCCGGTCAAAGAATTTTACGAATTTGGTCAGTTAAAGCCCGTGCCCGTAAATTCTACAGACTTAATAAAGTTCGCAGTTTTATTTGGGTGTCGCTATGGGCCACGAACCCATATGCAAGTTAGCAGAAAAACTCGGAAAAGAAAGATCCAATGATAACACAGTAAAAAAAATTTTTAATGGTTAACGACTGTCGTGCGCTCGTGCTTTATACCACCGGGCAAAAATGTTTCACACATAAACGTGCTTAAATGATAAATTTGTCATAAGGCCTATGCACATACAAATAAATACGTCTACTGCCATCAAGCCGTCCATAGGTTACGCGATTGTCTGTTATATTCTATAACGGTTTGCATAATATTTATGTCATATACATTTCTGAACGTTTCGTGTTTCATATCTTAGCTTAGAGTAGTTTTATAGATGCATTAGAAATGGTAATTAATCTCGAGAGAATTAGCACTTATCCCCCGCATGCAGGTGGGTCATCGTATTAACTCAGTCGACACTCGATAGGTGGTCGCTAATGAACGGTGTCAGTACCGTTGTCGCATCAACCGAAGGTGATGACAAGCTGCCGACGTCACAGGGGGTTCCAGGTTACTACGATGACGTCACGGATTCCCCGACACTGCATAACGCCATTAACTAGCCGAAAGGTAATGAACTCAGAACAACAGGAGAGGCGTGTTGACAATTTGTTCGCTTCAATCTTCTACTGCACTACTTTATTATTATTTATCTATTATATTATAATAATTACGAGATAAAAACAAGACAGATGAACAAACGGACAAAGGAAACTAGTTAAAACATTAGCCTTCTTCCTTTGGCAGATTGCGGTGCATATCGTATATGAAAAAGAAATTGTTGATGTTTGAACGGAGGCACAAGCAAACAAAACATGTCACGAGTAAATAAACCAAAAATATAGTAAGTAAATCAATGAAACGTAAACGTAGGCCTACATCTCGCGTTCCGTTAAACAAAACACATCTAATGCAGTAGTGGGGCGACTGAAAATGCACAACATTAAAAATGCGACACAAGTCAGTATGGAAAGCGAACGTCTAGACACATGAACTTTTTCATACTAAACGACGCTAATTTAGGCTACAAGACCTTATGATGGAGTTTCTTTCGCTTGGATGGCACTGATAAAGTCGAAGCAAACGATTCACATAGCCTTGAACTATGAATGCATCTGTACAGTTTCGAAAAAAAACAGCATTAGCATTTATTGTCTTTATGTCTTTGACCAGACATTGTCTGGTATTGTATTTATGTCTTTGACCAGGGAAAAAGTTACCCCCAAGAAAAAAACTGCAGATTGTCGACTATTTTTGCGGATCTGTCGCAGCTGACTGACATTTATTTTGGATACTTTATACGCTTAAAAATCTGTGAAATAACCAGCTCTGATGCTGTCAAGGGTTATCAGTTAGACCTTAAAGTCAACCCACAAAAGTTATTTGACATACCGTATTCTATACTTTTCTTGTCCCCCTTTCCGTTTCTGCATTTTCTATCCCCTGCAAGTTTGCGCCACATTTTTCAGTCCTGCATTTTTACTTCCCTGCAGGTTTGTGGTACATTTTCATGGCGTGCATTTTTAGCGTCCCAGCAGTAGTCACGCTTGTGGAGGTTAAGCAGGATCGCATTAAAATTGTTTAGTGCGGTCAAAATTATGCTCAAAAGTCCGCCTGATAGCACCGGCTTGTGACTTCAACGCATTAGTCAGGTCTGATTTTTTTACGACACGTGACTATCTGGATTAAACATTATCTGTTTTGTTTTATTTTTTAACGTTTTTATTTCATTGTGTGTGTGTTTTTAATCACCATCTGTAAAGTGTTCTTGCAGTGCTTACACTTACGCTGTGATATATATGTGATATGCACCGTACTACGGATCAGCAGATGCAAGCGGATCGCGTTCCCATTCCAACGCACCTCTGCAGACTTTCCCATGTGACAAACTGACGTCATGCTGAGCAGATAACACCGAGACAATGACGTTTATGCCACGCTCATAATGACGTCATGATTACGTCATTGCTCATAAGATCGCATGGAAGACAAGTGTTTAGGGGACACGCCTACAATCTGTCGCTAAAACAAGTGGCGACAATTTTCATGACTTGCCAGGGAAACTGCGCTAACCCATCAGCATGACGTAAATCTAATGTTTTCACAGTAACAATAACAACGACTGAAGTCATCTCCGACATTCGGATTCCATGTAGGCCTAGGCCTAGTTCGGCCGCGATTTGCAAAAATTGCAATCCGTGCAAAATTTCACTTGGTTTCAAAGCCCAAATAAAGAACCTGGTCCCCGATACCTCGTCTAGTACAACGATAGGGCTACTTTAGTTTACTTCAGTGTTTCTCTCTTTCAAATAGCATCTCGTTCTGTCCGGTTTTAGCATGGTGCACGAGTGTGACAGACAGACGGACGGAGAGAATAAGGTAGCATAGCCGGCATCGTTTAAATTGAGAACTTTGAAAATGTTATGCATATGTTTATTAAAATCTGTATATACCGCTTATAGTAACAAAAAATTTGAGCTAATGCTCACGAGACGCGCGAAAGTTTATAGCAGTTCGTATTCGCAAATTGTTTTAGTATATCTCCAGCCATTTCGTCGCAATTCACTCTTGAAATGTGCGCCGCAGCCAAAGATCGCAAAAATCAATAAAATCTATTATTTTGGGAGTTCAGGGTCTTTCAAAGTCATCGATGTTGAAACGATTAAAAAGCTCATTACTAGTGATTGTTGTGATAGACAGCATGCCCATGCCTATCTGCAACCGTTTTTATGAAAAACTAGCCAACAGCGGTAAAATAACGACTCTGGGAGTACCGCTCTTGGATGCTTTCGAGCGCAGGTTTTCTTAAACGTAGAAAATCGATACTTGGACCGTTGAAATCTACGTCAAATGCTAAAAATTTCATACGCAGCTTGTACGTGTTTATCTCTATTGATTTCGGCGCAATTTGCTCTTGAAATGTGTTTTGCAGCCCAAAATCACCAAAAATCCATAAAAAAACTTTCATTTTAATGTTCAAGGTCATCCAAAATCATTGCTTTCGGTGTCAATCGAAAGCCCGTGTATGACTTTCTATTAATAATTAACAATAACCTAAGCCCTATTTTGCACCGTTTTAGAAATACAGTGACTTATTGGCCAAAAATCGCAAATTTTATCTACCCCTTTGTTATTTACTGCCCTTGCTTGGGATGAACCCTTTTTAATTTATGGAAAAGCTTTACGGATTCTAAAACTAGAGTCTTTCAGGCAACAGCGAAAATTTAGCAATTTTAACTTGCACCGTTTTGACTGATTCACCCATGTGACAGACATAAAGACAGACAGACGGACAGACGGACAAAATTGCGATGGCTAAGACGCGCTACGGCAGTACCCCCTTTTGCACGTAAAAACAGAAAAAAGCAAACATCATAAATAAAAAAAGTCAGCTACTGGTGCCCGCTCACAAGATCTACGGGTGGTCGTGTTTCCCTGAGTCCACATGAGTACGAAAGACTCGATCTTTGAGCTTTGTGCTTAGCCCTCGGTCCGTCTGTCCGTCTGTCCGTCGTCGTGTGCGCTACCCCGAGTTTATACTCATCATCGTCATCATCATCGATAACCGTGGGCTCAATGCCCGTTGGTGTCTGACGCCATTCTTACTATCGCTGCCCACCGCTGCCTATCTAGGGCAGCGTAGCTTAACTCCTGCAGGGTTGTCCCACACCACTGCTCAATGT
>Ga0056128_1010704_pt1 | contig 11395 bp, 3 predicted proteins | sample WorMetLIZISLAND2_FD_71113 | JGI IMG/M metagenome (GOLD analysis project Ga0056128, IMG submission 71113) | Marine gutless worms symbiont microbial communities from Max Planck institute for Marine Microbiology, Germany - Olavius geniculatus... ... | reverse complement strand
AGTGCTTGTTATGATAAGCAGCATGTCTGTGCCTATCTGCAGCCGTGTTCACGCTACACGAGATAATTGCGCTAAAATATCCACTTTTTAGGGGGGTAGCTGTCTTTGACGCCCGCCTGCACCGGCCTCCTTGAACCTAGGGGGTCGGGACTTGGACTGCTAAAATCTACGTTGAGGCTGAAAATTTCGTATGCAGGTTGTCTTGGTCTATCTCCAGGCAATTCGTCGCAATTCAGCGTTGAAATGTGCGCTGCATCCGAAAATTGCGAAAAATTCACTAAAAACCTCTCTTTGAGGAGTTCAAGGTCGTTCAAGGTCATCGATGTTCATGAATCCAAAAAGCCTGTCACCAGTGCTTGTTATGATGAGCAGCATGTATGTACCTATCTGCAACCGTTTTTACGTTATTCGAGCCAATAACGGCAAAAATGACGTCTTTTTAGAAGGTACCCCTCTTTGACGCCCTCGTTCGAAGAGAACCCCTGCACCCAGTGGCACGAAATTTTGTCACGATAAACTAGAGGCCTTGGGGCAGCCCACAGTAAAAATTTCGTAATCCTAGCTTGCACCGTTTTAATACAGATCACGAGTGTGACGGACAGACAGACAGACAGACAGACGGACGCCCAGACGATGGCAAAGACGCGCGAAGCATTCTGCTTTCGCGCGTAAAAACCCACAATTTCGGAAACATTTACGAGCAAAATTAAAATTCTGAGAGCCCATAATCCTCTGTAGGCAATTTAAAACTTACTGGCCCGCCTATTTTTTACACGCAACAGCAGCTACTGCTGTAGCGCGTCTTAGCCATCGTAATTCTGTCTGTCTGTCTGTCACACGGGTGATTCAGTCAAAAACGGTGCAAGCTAGCATCACCAAATCTTTACCGTCGGCTGCATGGAAGAGTCTAGTTTCAGGAACCGTAAAGCTTTTCCATAAATTGAAAAAGGGTTACTCCGAACGAGGGCGCTAAATGAGAGAGAGTAGGGAAAATTTGCGATATCCAGCATACACGACGTTGGCTACGCGAACACGTCATGCCATCTGGTGAATACGAGTAAAACACTATAGACACTATAGCCGCCGCTCGTCTGGCGGCCTCTGGCGACTGACTTAGACTTTGTTTTACTGGCCTTTCAAACATGCGCCGTGGCTGTTGCACGTCCCCGTTTGCGTTAGCAGATCACTTGTTAACAGACGCCGCTGCTGTGAATCACAATTATAATTAAGAGCCTACAGAAAACAAATTTCGTACTTAAGTGCCCCATGTTTAGACGACGACGGCTGCTTGCTCAAAAGCGTTTTAATTTCATACAGCTGACTCTACTATTAGATGAAATAGGTGCAATATTTTCAGTAGGGCATTTTCAGCGTTCCTGCGCTCACAGCAGGAGTAGAAATAGAGAAACACATAGAAGCACGCAGACAGACGGACAGACAGACAGACAAACAGAGGTGGTTAGCAGGAAGGCGAGGCATACAGAGCATAGAAGATGCCGTGATGATTTGAGTGAGTCAGTACCGGTGATTAGTCACGACTGGAACAACCAGTTACACATGTTGCTCAGCAATTCCATCGCTACATATTCTGCATTCTACACGTTGACGCCTTAAACGACCTGCATGCGTCGCTGCGATAGAATTTTAACAGTGAGCGGTATGCAGAAATGCAGGCTATCAGAGAACGAAATTTATTTGATAAGACGGCTGAATTATTAGAAAAACCCATGTAAGAGACACATCTGTGAGCAAAAGCTAGCGCTTTACATTTTACGAGCAAGTGGCAGCTGATTGGTATGAGCTAATGATACCGCAGCGCACTATGCGGCCATCCATTGCCCGCGTTAGCGAACAATTAGACCCGCGGTTTGCATGCTAGCAGACATACCACCGCCTCAATCAGCCACACTAGGCCTTCACCCCGTAGCCCGTGAGCTAATACTTATTTCCCATTCCGCTGAGGGCAGGAGGCCGCTGAGTTGATTTGTGCACTGAAGTTGATCAAGAGCCGGTAATGCTAAACTAGGCTCTGTAGTACGATATGTCTAACCTTGTTGACACTGAGGTCCCTGGTAGCCGGGTGGACATTCGCACTGTGCACCGGCGCCGTTACAATGACCTCCATTAGCACAACTCGACTCTTCACAACGACCTATTATACAGAACACATACACACAGGCGATAGGCTACACAGAAAACTAAACTACATTTGTTAAGTAGCCTAAAGTCCTTCCCAAGCCATGAGGCATATATGGCTGCGTTGACCTCCGTTTCCTTAGCTTCAGCCGGACACCAGTTTCCACTGCCAGACCACGGATACGGGGCTAGTGCATCGCGCGGTGTGCCTGTTTTACGTCCCAGCTCCCGTTGGTACTCATTGCGCCTATCCACGGAGAGATGGCCAGGTTGAGTTGACTTAAATGGCCGGTTACATTTTTAGCAGCCGTTGGCGGCTTAAAATTTGGCTTTGGCGCCATGCTCGCTACATTTTGGGCGACTTTTAGAATCACCGGCTTTCACTGGGATACGTATAAAGCCTAAAGGACAAACATTGGGCTAATTTTCGCCAGCGATGGGCGACATGACACACAAAAATCTGTCAACGCTGCTGACCGACGGTCGGACCTAGTAGCTACGACAACATCTGTCGCTGATGCTGTCAGCGTTGCGTGCCGCCTAACGAATACGGGGTGGACGCCGGGACGGCGTTTTGATGCCTGGGGTAAAAGTAAGGCTATGTGAAAGCATAATTATGGGTCAGTTATGCGTTAGCCAACAGCGTGTTTCGTAGACATCATGAATATTAATGTGATATCTATAGCGTGTTCAAGTGCCGCGCGTTACGCTTGACTTGGTCGCCGATTTATTAGCACGGCACAAAAAACAGGGCTGGCTAAAAAAGTAAGCCGCCAACTGTTATGACGCATATCTATGTCACATGTTGACTGATAATCAAAATTCTTACAATGGCACATTCTACATAAAATTTGCAGTAACTCTGTCATTAAATATCCTAAACTTATCTTAACCGCGTCGCTACATTACCTCGTGAAATAGAAAATATCCAAAAAACACTATAATCAAAATAAATACGTAATATGCAGATACGTATCTTCTACAATACTTTTGTACTATTTTTATTATTTAAATTAAACTATGCATGCCAGCATATATATGGGTCAGCCAACCAATAACGTGTTTAAGTGCCGCGCGTTGCGCTTGACTTGGCCGCAGATTTATTAGCACTGCATCACAATGCAAAGCGCCACAATAGGAAGGATCTCGGTCTGGGTGACAGTTTAGGAAATAACGACTATCAGAAAATTTATGCGTTACCAGGTTTTGCTATTAGTAGCAATATCCCAAGGGCTGCAAAAAAACCAAGCTTTTAAAAGAAAGCTTTTATAGATTTTTAGATTCTTAACATTTAAAAAAGTTTTAAAAGGCTTTTGGTTCAGTGTCCAATGAACGCCGTGTACAGAATTACGACCCAGGAAAACATTTTGCACAATCTGTCTGTCACATAATTACATTATTTTTTATAAAAAAAAATTATTGCACGATAAAGTAATCTAAAATCACGATTAAAATATTATATAAAAAATTATATGATATGTAATAAATGTCACAACAAACAAAAAACCTTTACAATGGACGTTTGAGGTTTATAGGTGGTTTTATTAACCTTTGAAATAATCCACATTTTGAACCATTTTTCTAGCCCTAAGCATCCAGTCGTTATGTCCAACGTTAGCACTAACGTCCTGGGATTATTACTGTCCGCGGTAGCGACGACGGTATTGTTTTTAGCATCGTCGCTAAGTTTATTTCTCTACTTTTTTATTTCTTAACACGATAGCTCATAAAACGCTGCACTTAGCACGATGAAATTTTGCACGAACATGTACCCCGACAATATCTAGAAGCGTATTAGATATCAAGGTCATAAGTCAAGGTCACACGGGTTTCTTTGCATAAACTGCGGCTACCCGCGGACAGTACTTAGCCTTGAGCGTTGTCGTCGTCGTCGTCGTTAGTTGCCATGCCCGGTCCGGGCGTTGGCGATCATGTTACGCCATGTTTCTCTCGAAGCACTTGCTTGAATGATGGTGTTCTCGCTGGCTGCAAAATCCAGCCACTTCTTCAGACTAGTGAGATAACTTGTTCTCGGTCTACGTGGCCCTTTTCTGCCATCGAACTCGCCGGTCATGAACAGCTTTTTCAGTTCTGACTTCCTCATGACGTGCCCCAAAAAACTCTGCTTGTCTCTTACTAACATGTCTTTAACAGATGTCTCTCAGTACCGGCTCAGTTGAGAACGTTGTTGTTGGTCTCATGATTTGTCCAAAGTATGCGCAACATCCGTCGTAGAAACCATAATTCGGCGAGCCTCATCTCCTGTACTTATTGTCCACGTCTCGCTGCGGTACGGAGGAATGACAGTACATAGCTGTTCAGAGAACTGAGCAGCTTAATTAACAGCCTAGGCCTATTTGCTTTCCAGTTAGCTGTCCGTTTGGGACTGACGGACCAGCGGCGTCATGGGCTATAAAAACTAGTCGGGGCAAAAAGTTGCAATTTTCAAACAAACAACTGCAAATTTCCGACAGAGGAGATCACTGGTGCTTAAAATTTTTACTTTTTCCCTAAATTCTTTAAAAAATATGGATTTTAGCTTCAAATTTTGCATTTCTGGACTCAAAGTTTCGGAGAAGAAGATTTTCTGACAATTTTTGGGCAAATCAACATTTAGGGAAAAAACAATAATTGGCTCCACTGCCCTCACGGGAACGACGCAACTGAGACAGACGGACGGACGAGCAAGACGCGTAATGCGGCCTATGAGGACGGTCGGATAATGTCACGAGCGTTCGCTGAACGAGTGAGTGGGCCGGGAGTCGCCAGGGTGCGTTGATGTCACAGATTAATGAACTGCTTGAACAATGGCACTAAAGTCGCACCACCACTGCACAAAGCCTTGCTGTAATCCAACCGCGCTTCTGATTCATACATTCATCGATCCCACCTCATGAATATGCAACGTGTTAACCCTCCCCCCACTCAGCCGATGCTAAAACGAAACGATGTGTCATATTTGTTATAGGGTGTTTACACGATCGAGCAAACATCGAGCAAACGTCGAGCAGACATCGAGCTGGCTCAAACTGGCCTATTGGAACCCCGCCCCCTGGCTCAAATGTTTGTGAAATGGAGAGCTGTAGTTTCTAGGGGAATCCGACTTGGTAGGCTACCAAAAGGTAGCGGTCAGGCAACCTTATTTACTTCTTCAGACAGGTTTTCGGTAAAAATAGCCTGTCGTTCAATAACAATACATACGTTACGAACGACAAACGACAAACAGACAGACATAACCTTGCATCATAAACGCTAATTAGTACGGTCGGCTAAAACCGAAAAATTCGTTGCCTACACGAAACCGGTAGCGTGTCTTTAGCTATTGCAACCGTAAACTTTTGGTGGTCAGTTAGGATCGCCATTGACTATCAACAGTAAGTAACGCAGCAGTTAACCATTTACCTGTCTGCGTCGGTCAATCAGCCAGTTGTTAGTAATAAGTGCTACGCTCTCCCGGTCTCTAAACAGGTGCTTGCCGTGACCAGCCAATCAGCGGCCGTCTCATCACCTCATCTGTTTAGCTCATCTTTAGCAGCTTCTTCAACCCAGATATAAGTCAGGTCACGCGTAGGTCACAGAGGTCAAGCAGGTCAAGCGTGTTGTGCTAATTGACGCGTGACGCGTGCCTGACTCATCTTTGTGTGATTTGCATAAACTCAGCCTGGCCATCCCTCCGTGGGTAGATGCAGTAAGTACCATCAAAGGTGGGGCGTAAACAGACACACCGCGTGATGCACTAGCCCCATGTCCGTAGTCTTGCAGTGTAAGCTGGTGTCTGACTAAGAACTAAAGAAACGGAGATCACGCAGCGAGCGCCGTTCTATGGACCTTAAGGCGCTCGAATTAATTTGCGTTTTCTTTACGTTGCTAATTATGTGCATAAACAAAAAAGTAAGCAAAATGTGTATTTTCGTTACAGCGTTTTCCGATAAAAGAAGTTTCGATCTAATGCGCTGGTCATAGTAAAAGTTTAACAAATAAATAAAATTGTTTTAATAACGTTGTGGCACGGGTGGGGCAAAGGGGGGGGCTAAATTTTGGCCTGTCGGAAAATATTTTTTTGTCCAAAATTTTTTGTCGAAAAAATGCAAATTTCGGAGCTAAAATCACCATCTTGTTGGAAATTTATGGACACAGCTACAGTTATGATTAGAGCACCGATAATTTTCTTTGTTAAAAACTTGCAGCTCTCTGACGAAATTTGCATTTTTGGACGAAAAAAATTTTCTGTCCCGCTCACGTTCTAGCCCACGACACCGGTGTATTGTTTCGAGAAACTGTCTAAAACTGCAGCCGGCGCAGTGTTTGAATTGCCGGGGGTTGGGGGTTGAACCCCCCCAACTGTTTTCTCAAACACCCTAACACACTGTCAAATTATGTACTGGGGGTCAGTTATATACTATATACATATACAATTTATATCGCAATTTGGGTCAGGCTCCAATCGTCGAAAAGCTCAACTCCCCAGCTATTTTTCACAATTCAAACACTGAGCCAGCGTCACATAAAGCTGACAAAAAATTGCTAACAACATTTAGCTTATACCCCGTTTACATGAGAAAGTATAAGGGCCTACAAAAGAAGCATACATAAAGCAAACATGAAGCAAACTTAAAGCACACGTCGTGCACTCTTAGAGTTGGCTTGATAACGGTGTGTGCTTCATGCATGCTTCGTCGTGTAAACGCGGTATTACTGAGATGCCAGTTCGCACCTACGTCGACGCAACTCAACTGTCGGCGTCAGTCGGCAACAGTCGTTGACGAGTTGAGTTCAGTCGCGTCAGCGTCGTATGCGGAAATTGGCCAGAAATGCTCCTGCTGCTACTGCTGATCATAATAATGGTGATAAAGTGTTGACTGATATAAGTTGAGATCTTACGGTGTGAGCATCCGTTGTCTCCGCGCAGGTGCATCCAGCCGTTGCAGCACTTGTAGCGAGTCGTGTACGCAGAGTTCATGTGCGTCTCCATCACCGAATATACGTAGTTCCTGCATGCACACGTAATTTATTTATTATACGCTAATGAATACTTCTTTTATGTTTTTTTAAAAAACATAGTTACTGGCGTAACTGAGAGCGAATCAGAAGCCTCACATAGTAAGTAAGTCAGTAAGCAAGTAAAATGTGAATTTAATTAGTGCATAACGTTAAAAAGTAACCTCTAATTCGCTAGTCAGACTAGTTTAAAAGCTGAACACGATTGTTTTAAAGAACTCTTTGAAGCTGTCAGCATCACAAGCCGGTGATATCTGAGTTCATCTGGCAGTGAGGTGGTGGCCTGGCGTAGCGAAAACGCGTTTCTTTCGATCAACGAAGTTACTGTACGCCGGATCGGGTTAGTACTGCGATGCACGGCTAACTGCCTGGGGGCAGGTGAACCATCCCGGTATGTAACCAGCCGCCTAGGTCAACTTAGCCATCCGTCCTTCCGGGGTAGGTAAATCGAGTACGGTTAAGGCGGGGCGCATTCACCTGTGTCGAGTGGCAGCTAACACTGTGTGATCCCATATGGCAGGTGACGCTCCGTGGCTCTGTGAGGGGTTCGATCTTCAAAAGAGCTATATTCCGACCTTTACCTGTTACCTTTGAGTTCTAGAGCGTCAAACGAGCAACCGGAAAAGCGCCGTGGACGGCCGTACGTGTTAAGCCGACAGCGAGGAAGAATGAGCCGACGTCGGTTTAGACCTCAATCAGCGGTGTCGTGCGCTAAAGTTGCAATTTTTCCGACAGAAGAGACCATCGGTGCATAAAATTTAACCTCCCCTTCGCTCGTGAATTTCTGAACAATGTGTGTTCATATTTTCAGGCTTGCCGTAGATATGGATATCCATGGATATATCCATGTGTGGATATCAGACTTCAGCCATCCTGTGGATATATCCATGAATATTGTGCTGTCGCATTTGCTAATTAAACTGAATGCTTAAGTGTTTTATCTCTATATAATATTTCTCTGTCTGACTTTCCTACGTTTCATTTTTTCGTTTGTTTATGGTATTTTGTCAAATGAATAATCAGTGACATCAGCACGTCATTATTTAGTTAACCTAAATTAATTTATGTGCGTATAGCAGCAACAGATTTTAATCTATAGTGCTTTAATACTGCTGTTTGGATAACCAACGGTCTATCAATTTGTGAGATTATTTTTATTTTTTTATCAAACGGTAACAAAATTACAAACGTTTTGGATTCCTAACAAATTTAATCGTAGTAGGAAGTACAAACCAAGTGTTTTTCAAAGTGTTCACTCTATCTATACCTGTAGGCGTACAAGAATGCAACATGCGTCTTGAAGAACAAAAATCCCAGCTGTTGCTGCGATGGGCCGACCGTACCGCCTATATCCGACTTCCGGTTGCGGACAGAGAGCGATTTTCCAGAGTGACTGCAGTCCCATACAGATCTGGTGACGTTGCTACACTGAACGCTAAAATCAGTGCTAGGATAAGATACGGTAATTTCGCGCACGTAAGTGACGGCTGCAGGCAGAAGCACTGCATTCCAAATTACGACCAAAAAGCTGCAGACAGAGACATCATCAGACATGGTTACTTTCAACAGCTAATAGGTAGACGTTATCGCCCTATCCAACGGTACCGCCAACTCCTTACGACGTACCGTTTAGCCACAATACATTTGTTACGGTTAAAGAGACGACTGAGAGACGACATATCGTACCCAAGGCTCAACCTAACGGTCGGCTATAGCAAGAACAATAAAATAATTACGGTAGATTTTCATGACAGCCGGGAAATACTTGTCTAAAATCATCTTTCAATGCAAATGTGTTTTTATATTTTTTTACTTTTATTTATTTTGAACAGTTTCACAAAAGAAATGCCTGGGGAAATGGACGCTCTAGCACTGCTGTATTTCGCGAAAATTTAGTGGCTATATGTACGGATATATCCATGGATATTTACGGAAAATCTGTGGATATGGATATGGATATAGATGGCAAATTTCATATCCACGGCAAGCCTGCATATTTTCATAGCCCCAAATTTTGCATTTCTGGACGAAAATTATCGCGCAAGATGAAATTTTCCAACAATCTACACACATCTCAACATTTGAGGAAAAGGTGGGAAAAGGTTTCCTGCCCCCTCCCTCGTGACACAACAGCACTGATAGGGGCAGTAGCAGGCTTTAATCTTGTGCTGACCATTCGGCCAGTATTTTCTTATTCTGTTCTGTATTTCCATGTCACTGTACTACTCTTGCTGGTTGATGAAAATAAATAAGTAAACAAATACCGTCGCTGATAGCCGAGACACCAGCTGGCGGGACCGCGGCAGTTGGGCTTCCAGACCCGCACCATGCGAGAATAGGTTTTATTGCATGGACGACGTTCTGCCTTTAATTCGATGTCGCGATATGCACACACGTTAGGCCTGGTACAGATATAGACACACCACGAAAATCTATTAGTCACAGCACTGTTAGTCGAGATTGTGTAACGGTTTCTGTCCTTCATTACGAGGCCCTTAATGCCCCTGCTGACGATCTATGTACATGACGGGAAGTGAGTAGCCGCTGATATAGAGGGCAGAACAGTAAATCGTGATTAGCCGAATAGGCATCGTGGTAGATTTAGCCTAATGGAAATACAGCTGGTTTTTGCTTGGTATGCATAAATCGATTCTTTTATAAAGCTGTAAATAAAAACGCCAGTAAGTAATTTCGAAAGTGGTGGATACAGCGCTGAATACCCTCTCATCCTCACGCATTTATGTAAAACGTAACAAAGTAGACAGTGCAGGAATCATAATCTGCTGGTGTGATAGCGGCTTATTGCTAGATCGTCTGGACTGTAGTTGAGTGCGTGTGTGTAGCCAAGTGTGACATTTGCCTGAATGTCGGTCTGTCTGCGTGGTGGGTGCTGATGAATTGACGACTATAGCAACCGATAGTGGTGACATCTTTCGGCGAACCGTCTGACCGCAATCACACTGTCACAATAGGCTAAGCATTTACTATCATCCCGCCAGCGTTCAACAAGAAGAGACCCATAGACTGACTACAGACCCTCCACGGCCAAACGGAGCAGGTGTTATGAGTACGTCATCAGTCAGTCAAATGTAAGATAGCTAATAATAACAACACTCGACACGCCTGAGTTAACTCACGCAGAGATTATTGTAGCACACAGACCTGTGCCTGTGTCTATAATAGGTCCCTAGAGCGCCGCCGGTCATGAACTTATTCCAGCGATCGTCTCAGTGGACAAATACTAACTATAAGTTGAGCGCAGCTGACTTCCACTGAAAGACGATCGTAACAAAACAAAAGCACGGATGCAGCTGCTGCGATAATGATTCAACTGACAATAACTACACTCCGTCTCCGATGACGTCACGACGATGACTCAACAGTCGTCTTGATTATCCATCACCTGTCATTCAGACGTAGGGGAACGAGGAAAATTAAAGTTAACTAGTAAAAACTTTTAAAACTACGTTTAATGCTGAAAATTTCATACGCAGGTTGTTTTGGTTGTTTTATCTTCTTTGGCCATTTCGGCGTCATTCATTCTTGAAATGTGTGCCGCAGGCTAAAATCGCAAAAAAAATGCAATAAAATTGTCTATTTTTGGTCTTTAAGGTCGTTCAAGATCATTGCTTTTGATGCCACGTGTACGACTTCTAGTTCCAATCACTGACTCATAGTAACTTTGGCCCTATATAGCACCGTTTCTGAGATATGGCGACTTATTAGCAAAAAATCGCAAATTTTTCCTCCCCCTTCTCATTTAGCATTCTTTCGAATTTATGGAAAAGCTTTATAAATTCTAAAACTAAAGTCTTCCAAAAAGCCGACAGTGAAGACTTGGTGATGATGATGATGATGATGACGAAGGACGAATCAACTTTAGCGTGGCGTTAAGTCCTAAGACTACAAGAACACGTAACAATAAGCTTAAACAGTGAAGTCACGTAATAGTAGTCAGCGCAATGAGACGTTCTTAGTCATGTATGTAAGACCGGGCAAAAAGTTCGGTTTTCAGTCTGCTGCGGAAAACTTGCAACGACGGAGACGACCGGACTGACTCTGGCAGACTGTTCCAGACCGATGCAGCAGTCGCTGGAAAGGTGCGGTCGCCAATGGTAGAACGCACAGTGCGTGGAACGATCAGCGCTGATGTAGTCGAAGAGCGCAGTCGTCGACGTGCGTTGAGGTGTGACACGCGCTGAAGATCTGAGGCCAGGTAGCCAGGTGCAGAGCCGTGGAGGCAGCGATACACCAGCACTGC
>Ga0056128_1010703_pt1 | contig 11395 bp, 7 predicted proteins | sample WorMetLIZISLAND2_FD_71113 | JGI IMG/M metagenome (GOLD analysis project Ga0056128, IMG submission 71113) | Marine gutless worms symbiont microbial communities from Max Planck institute for Marine Microbiology, Germany - Olavius geniculatus... ... | reverse complement strand
GACAAAACAAGCACATGAACACATTTTGACAACAATTTCAGACAGTTTTATCTAAGCCAATAAGAAAAGTTTTCTGACGCAGAGAAACATTCTTTGTCTCAGAAGCAAAGCTGTACAAAGCACAAGCATGAAAAGTAACAGCGTGCAATGACTCAGCAGCAACGTCAGTTGACTAACAGCAGAATATCAAAATTCCCCCTCCCCAAAAAGGTCCAAATTAGGCATCATGAACCCAATTTTTTTACTGTTTTAAAATCTTTTATCAAAAGCAACATTTTCTGACAGGTTTCTGACAGAACACATGCTGTCAAGCTGACATAGAGTACTAAAGCAGCATGACTCAAACACAGCAATTAATGCACGCTGAATATGAACAATAAAATTCACTTGCACTTCAAAAAACTACCACACAGAGCAGACTGCAAGTGTCCATTCTATATAATGTACAGTGGCAGGTTCCAGTTATACAAAACACAATTCATCATCATCATCATCATCAGGGTGCGATGTTATGAGTGATGTCAAAGACCAAGAAGCTACAACGTGCTAGATCTTGTGTTGACTACAACAGTTCTACCAGTGACATCTCTGTTGATATGAGACTGTACAGATATTCCGTTCTCTGTCTCTGTCTTGCCAGAGTACATCAGACACCTCCAATAGCTAGAAAATTGGTTTATATCCCAGTTTGACAAAACATCTAACGAAGTGCACTACTACATAGGCTTTGTACTTAAAATATTTACCACATGAACCGCAGCAAAACTGTTTAAAGTCTGAGTGCTTAGGCTGATGATGCTTCAATTCAGTTGCGGTACAAAAACTCACTGAACATTCATCACAAACATACGGCTTCACACCTGCATGACGAAGTAAATGATTCTTAAGGTCACCAACGTGACTGAATTTTTTCTGACAAGTGTAACATGTGAACCAAGTACCTTCATTGTGTGACTTCAGCAGATGTGTCTTGAGTTGGCTGTAATGTGTAAAACAGTCTAAACAATGTCTACATGAGTATGGCTTAGCACCAGTGTGAGTATAAACATGGCCCTTCAGATGATGGCTACTTTTAAACATCTTCCCACAGTAATGACAGTCATAAGGTCTTCTGTTACTGTGTACATGACGCTTATGTTCCTGCAAGTGGCTGGATGTGGTAAAACTTTTGTCACACAGTGAACACTTGTATGGTTTGTCTCCTTTGTGGACTCTCATGTGAGCAGTTAGATTTCCAGACTGACTAAATGCCTTGCCACACTCTGGACATTTGTGTGGTTTCTCTCCATTGTGAATTCTGCTGTGTCTAGCACGGTTAGCTGAGTCTGCAAATCGTTTGCTACAAACGGTACATTCAAGCGGTTTCTCTTCGTCTGTGTGTTTTTAAGTTCTGTTTGCTTCCAAAACACTTTCTGCATTCAGTGCACTTGTATTTACTGCTGTGAACATTCATATGATGCCTCAAACATACCTGAGTAGCAAAACGTTTTCCACACTGAGTACATGAAAACAACTTGTCTACATTATATGTTTGTTTGTGCTGTTTCAAATCAGTTTTCAGTGTAAACCGTTTGTCACACACTGAACACAAATGCGGTCTTGGCTTGTCATCATGTGAATGTTCAGTGATGTCGTTACTATCAGCTTCAATCTTCACCTCAAATGAACTTTCACCTGCGTATTATGCAGCATACATGACAGTATAGGCAGTTAAACATAACTATATCTCATCTGCTTCTTTTTGACGAAGACAATGCAAATAAAAAGAGAAAAGGAAAACATAATGTTTATCTCCTGGAAAAGACTTTGAAAATGATGTTACAGTGGATAAAAAACGTTTTGTTCTTGATTTGCTGGAAATAAAGTACAGATATTTTTCATTCCGATGCTGCTAAGTCGAAAAACAAAATAGTAACACATCATTGTCTGCAGCATTCAACGTCCACCTAATTATGCCCACAAATCTGCAAATTTTGCACAGTGTTAATTAACTCACATAAGTTCATATCAGTCATATCAGTTGACTTTCAGTAACAACTACAATATCACATTTCACCCAAGTCGTAGCACGCTAGCACAGAGGCATTGTGCTATTTACTCAGATTAGATTAAGATCAAGTCCTGCATAGTCATTCGAGACACGAAAGGTAAAAAGCAATTCGTTCATTTGCGCAGTCAACAAAACACCTCTCAAGAGTTTTGTCAGTGGTTTTGATGGAAAATATCAGTGAATCCCAGCTTCAGGACATCTTTTTTATGGACCTACAAATGTTGTGTTGCTGACACAAAGTACTAAAGCAACAGTACGCAATCTGTTGTACACAGAATCTCACTGACAAGTCTTGAGTCAACAGTAGCAACTCTGTCTAACAAGCAATTGTCCACAGATTGTTTGTTCTCTGTCTTAATCTTGCCTGGCAAAGATATGGACGTATCCCAGTTTAACAGAACACACGTTGAAGTGGCTTACAACATTACATTTGTGTTTGTAATATTTACCACATGAACCACAGCAAAACTGTCTATAGTCTGAGTGTTTCAGCTGATGATGCTTCAATTCAGATGCTGTACAAAAACCCTTTGAACATTCATCACAAACATATGGCTTTACATCTTCATGACGAAGTAAATGTCTTTTAAGGTCACCACTGTAGCTGAATTTCTTCTGACAAATGTGACATGTGAACCAAGTACCTTCATTGTGTGACTTCAGAAGATGTGCCTTGAGTTGGACATGAAATGTAAAACAGTATGAACAGTGTCTACATGAGTATGGCTTTGCACCAGTGTGAGTATAAACATGAAACTTCAGATACTGGCTACTTTTAAACCGCTTCCCACAGTAACGACAGTCATAAGGTTTTCTGTTGCTGTGTACATAACGCTTGTGTTTCTGCAAGTTGCCGGAATCGCTGAAACTTTTGTCACACAGTGAACACTTGTATGGTTTGTCTCCAGTGTGGATTCTTATGTGACAGGTTAGATCTCCAGAGCCATTAAATGCCTTGTCACACTCATGACATTTGAATGGTTTCTCTCCACTGTGAGTTCTGGTGTGTTTGGCAAGGTCACCTGATATGTTGAACCGTTTGCTACAAACAGTACATTCAAACGGTTTCTCTCCTGAATGAATTCGTCTGTGTACTGTTAGTTCCTGGTTGTGTCTAAAACACTTTCCACATTCAGTGCACTTGTATTTACTGCTGTGAACATTCATATGTTGCCTCAAGTAACGCTGAGTAGAAAAACATTTCTCACACTGAGTACATGAAAACAACTTGTCTACATTATGTGTTTGTTTGTGCCGTTTCAAATGAGTTTTCCGTGTAAACCGCTTGTCACAGACTGTACACAGATACGGTCTTGGCTTGTCATAATGTGGATGCTCAGAGATATCATTACTATCAGCTTCAATCTTCACCTCAAATGAACTTTCACCTGCATAATATTCAGCATACATCACAATATAGAAAGTTAAACATAACTATATCCCATCTGCCTCTTTGTGACCAAAACAATGCAAATAAAATGAGAAAAAGCAAACATAATGTTTATCTTCTGGAAAAAAACTGTGCAAATAATGTTACGGTGGATAAGAGACGTTTTGTTCTTGATTCACTGGAAATCAAGTACAGATATTTTTCATTCCGATGCTGCTAAGTCGAAAAACAAAACAGCAATATCACAGGAACAGATCATTGTCTGCAACATTCAACGTCCACCTAATTATGCCCACAAATCAGCAAATTTTGCACAAAAACATACTAAAAGTTGGTGCTGCAGTTTTCTCTAAGTTTTCTCTAAACTAGGACCCACTGCTTTGGACAATACATTACTTTTTGACGTCCAAAAACAAAAATATTAGAGCTGTCAAATAATTGCATTAACTTAATCTGTTAACGTGTTAAAGAAATAATATGTGCTAACAAAATTAAAGTGCATTAAAAAAATTAACACACATATGTAAATTTACTTAATTCTCTGAAGCACAAGCTCCAATATTCCATTAAATTACGTTTATTGGACTATCGAATAATTCTCAAGTAATTAAAAATTGTTTTGTTGCCATTCCATCACCACTGTCATGGTCCTGTGACACAGGCATGTCTTCGTCTGCTTCATTCCAGCTACCCTCTCAATGTAGTCCACTGCATGCATTAAAAATAATACAAAATGTTAACATGTTACAATAAACTAACACAGTGTCAGCTCTAAAATATGTTCAATAAACTTTAACAGTCAAACCTAGAATTCTAGAATTAAGCTATAATAAACACTGCCATTCAGAGAACTTGCACAAGAAAGCAACTTCTAGCCATCAATGATTCAAGTTCCAACACAGAAAAATCAACCATGTGCAAAGTTTGTGGTCCATAACTTTCCTCACTCAAGAGGAGTTTGGTGGTTATAAATTTTGCGAATTTGTGATCACAAACTTCACTCACATACACGCAAATTTTACAACGTAAAAACAAATGAGGTGTAACTTGTTGGGTTATGGACAGTTTTTCACATTATGCAAAAAATCAGCAATTATGCACAGAGTTATATATGCACATAATCACATTTCCTGAGTCCTCAGCCAGACACCAGTTTACACTGCAAGACCACAGATACAAGGCTAGTGCATCATAAGGTGTGCCTGTTTATACTGGTATAATATATAGCTGACAAGACATAATTCTGCTCCATCATTCGTTGCAAACACGAATTTTATATGAGCACCAGATGCAAGATATTGTAAGTATGTAAGAAAGTAGTAGTTTAATGCATATATCTGGACTCCAAAAGATTTCGTTTTTGACCAGAAACTAAGGGTCATTACAAAGATATTGATTTTTGTCAAAATCTAATAAATTTCCAATTTTTTTGACAAAAGAAAAAATGGCATTTTTGGCGGCAGAATCCTTTGCAGCCTACTTGCCATAACGAGCACTGAATTGTGAATGGCAAACAAATGGCAAATTCAAAATTTGTGGCCAAATTTTTGGCAAATTTTGCACATTATGACAAACAAAAAATAACATTTCTGACAACAAAATGCTTTGGAGCCTACATATATCAAAAGTGCACTAAATTTGTAGAGTTGCTGCCAAGCTAATTAATCCAATTGAGGCAGAGATAATCTGCATTTCCATAGTGCTCAGCCAGACACCAGTTTACACTGCAAGGCCACAGATACAAGGCTAGTACATCACAAGGTGTTTCTGTTTACAGCCCGGCTTTTACTTGTACTCACTGCATCTACCCACAAAGCAATGGCCAGGCTGAGTTCATTTGAAATAATTTTATAACCTGCAAAACATACCAACACTTGACTGAATGTTTACACCAGCAAGCTGACTCATCAACCTACAAAAACATACATCAATACTGTTTTCTAATTACTGTCTTATTAGTGAAAATAAGCAAGAATATTTTTCGATAAAAACACTAACAAACCCTTGGTGCATTAGTGATTATTTGTGTTTAGTAAACTACAAAAATTTTGCAAAACATTGCATCTGTGTGTGCATGGCCAGCCATGTACATATTCAGTGACTTTTCTAAATGCTAAGCCTAATGGCCAATTCACACCTACAATACCAACTCAACTAAACTTTCACCAACCATTGCTCATCGCCGACAGTTGAGTCACGTCATCAATTCTGATCACACCTATGACATAACTCAACTCAACAGTTGTAGGTGCGAACTGGACATAAAACTGAGTCACAAAGCATTAGCTATGTGCATCGCCAGCTGTGTGTACAGATCAGATTTTTACTGCTGCTGAAAAAACGCCTAAAAATAATTTGCCTGGCGAAAAAAAACTGCAACTTTTACAGATCGTAATCCGCCAATATGATATCAACACCACAACAGCCAAGCATTTCATGACAATTATTGGATCATAAGTCAATGAGTAATATCACAAATCATTGCATAGGCCTAATCACAATAAAATATATTCATTGCTGTTTTACTGCTGATGCGATCCATTCACCTATCAGTATTATTATGTTGCCATGTTGCTATTTTACAACAAAATTTAATTAAATGCAGAATCCAAATCAGCCAAATATCAGCTGAATTTATCACTTGTCAGCTAGATTCCTGCCAGATTTATTCTCTCGCTCAAACTCAAACTCGTGATTTCTTAATATACATAAAATCCAGCTAATCCGGATATCAACCAATTTTTGTCAGCCAGCGGAAATTGTAAAAAAAATCAGCTAAGGGTTCTAGCAGAAGGGGGGGGGAACTCAATAATAATCCAAAGGTTTGATAGTCCAAAGGTTACATAGTCCAAAAGCTGCAAAGTTCTACAGACGTTGACTCAATATCCACATTTCCTCTCAACTAGGCTTAAGGTTAGGGTCAGGCAGGAGTTTTCCAGGCTTATCTACAGGTTACGACAATATAAAGCAATTGCAAGAATGGTAATGTGGGAAGCACTGTAAGCTCTCTCAACATGATCCAGGACAGAGCCCCAGCTGTAAGCATATTTTAAAGCATACATGAATTTTTAAACTGAACTTAGTGACAATATTTTGTTTCTTACAATTTTTCTCTACAGTTCAGTGTTTGATTTGCCGGGGGAGGGGTTGGGGGTTTAAACACCACTGCATGAGGACGACCTGTCAAAGCATTATAGACTTATAATTTGTTAACGTGTTAACACATTGCGCTAATTTTAAAAAAAATTTTCCTCTGATATTTTAAGTGAACTACATCAAACGAGCGAGTTGCGCCCGTGTCCCAGGACCGTGACAGTAGTAATAAAACGTTAAAACGGTTGTGACAGAACAGCAACAGGACAATTTTTAATTACTTGAATTTTATTTGATCGCCAAATAAACGTAGTTTTATGGAATTTTGGAGCTCCTGCCTCGCAGAATTAAGTGCAGAGCCGGCCAAAAGCCTTCCCGTACCCTCCGGTCCTGGGCCTCACGTATGCTCAGAGGCCTCATGCTACGTATGAAAAAAATTCTAGTTTTTAAAATATATTCAAAACGTAAAATGAGGAAACATGTAGAGAGTTTACCCAAAATGGACAAGTCTATTAATTTTCATTAATGTACAGAAATCTGTGATGTAGGCGGCGCATTAAACCTCATTTTTTGCAAAGACAACTCAAATTGTATCTGATTTTTTGCATTTCAAATTTTAGAAAAATGGGCAAATTTGCAGCTTCCATTAAACGTCAAAAAGTCAAAAGTGTTTCAGCTTCAGGGGGCTTTGCCCCTTACCCTTCTGACCAGAGGCACTACCCCTGAATTCTGCTGGGGGCTGCGCCTCCAGACCCCCGTTTATAGGGGCCTCAGTTGCATTTGGGGGGCCTCCAACTCTCTAGAGCCGGCACTGATTAAGAGAATTTATGCACGTGTGTTAATTTTTTTAACACGCGTTAATTCTTTAACCCATTAACACGTTGAGTTAATGCTCTAATTCGACAGCCCTAATTTAAAAGTTATAATGCTCCAAATTCGATTTTGGTTGGGGCTCTGCAGTAGACTCAACTGGGGGAGCTCACAGTACCCCCGCAGACTCCTAGCTAGAATTTTGAAGGCAAGGAAAAGGAAAAAGAAATAAAAATGAAGAATAAAGACAGGGAGGCCACAGTTTGGGAAAAAAATTCAAGGACTTTTCAAGGACCTTAAACTCACTTTTCCAGACCTATTCCGTCGACGTTTCTGCCAAGTTACGGAGGTTTTAGTTATGACAATTTTAGAGAGTATGCAATGTTTTGGCATCAAAAGATTTTCACAAGTCACAAAGTAAGTAACACTAATTAAGTAATCCAGCAACTCAGTAAGTAAAATGTTGTGTACTGGATATTTCTGATGTACGAATTAAGTGCAAAATTTCAACGCTAGGTATCAATAATTACTGTACTTAGATTCAAGGACTTTCAAGGACCTTTTACATCAAATTCCAAAACTTTCAAGAACCTATTCCATTTTCAAGGACTTTCCAGGCCCTGGAAAAATGAGCATTTTTTCAAGGACTTTCAAGGCCCTGTGGCCACCCTGTAAAGAGAACGAGACAGGAGGAATAAAAAGACAAGGAAGGGGAGGACGACCAAGGATGAAAGAGAAACAAAGGTAAGGGAAAAAGGGGGAAAGATTTTCTGTATTTGTTAACCGAAAAAAATTTCCTAGCTACGCCATTGCAAAAAATTTACGTAATGTTTACAAAAAGCTTCAGTCCCTGGACCCACAGGAAGACTTTCATCACCCAGACCCCACGCCCCTTCAAATGCTGAATACGCCCTGTAGCCCCTAAAATATGCCAAAATGCACTAGCGTTAGCGGACGGGGGCCAGATAACGATGGGGGAGCTAACGATGCTCCCCAAATCTTCTAATCGTCTAAGGATTGGAATATCCCCTCCTTCTAGAATATCACCTATCTCACTCCATCGGTACTCCAGACGCCTCGACCCTCGGCGCTCATTATCCTGCACGACAGAGAGCCTAAACAAGTTACTATAAGTGCTATAGGTCTACAACAAACTTCACATAGTAATACATGATATTTGAGTCATTCAGTTTGTCAATATGTGGTTGTCTCACTAAAAATGTGGGGCAGAAAATGTGCATTTTCTTTCTGCTGGAGGCTTCTGTGACTCTGAAATATGCAAAAATGCGTTTGCGGCCGGGGCTCCGCCCCGGACCCCGCTGGGGGAGCTCGCGACGCTCCCCCAGACCCACTAGTCGGCCCCACGCCTCTCGTCGCCTCCACTCTCGCGCCGAAGCGCCAGCCAGCCACCCGCCACTGGTTTTTGACAAATTGAACGCTGCTACAGTTGCATATAATTAACCCGATAATTCCGAGTTTTTTGAAAGTTTTCTAGGCTCAGAGAATTCCCTGAGTAAAACACAGGTAAAATGCGGACCAACCAACGGGTAAACTGCAAACCAAACCTGCAGACCAGCGGCCAAATTCACAAAACATCTTACGACAATTTTACAACAAAAATCTTACAATCACTTTTTAGGTGTCTTACGACATTCCAATTTATACGATTCGAACATCATCCAACAAGAAAAACTTCTTTGTATCTATTTATAAGACCCTTAATTCAATTATACTCGTAATCTAGAAATGTCACATTTATACTATGTCTGTTTTGCATGGTCCTATTGCTCAATAAATTATTAATAAACAGCACTTTGCATTGGCGATGGACCATTGCTACGTCGTAGCCATGTAAACACATATCTTGACAACGGACATAGAATAAAAAATAATTCAGCGCAGTGTTGTGCGGTGCGACAAAATGAATTAATGATAATGACTCGAATATCGCGATACTTGATAGTACCACAACACCAAAATAAAACTGCATAGTCCACCACTGTCCATCGGTGATTGGTGCAGACTGTTTTTCTTTCGTTGTAGGTTCTATACAACTATTTAGTGTAGTAGCTAAATGTTAAATAGCTAATGCAATCGCTACCATGCGCCAAGAAAGGCTTCAAATACTTTACCTCTCCCACCCTCGTACAGCTTTCAACAGGCCTATTGTCTCTAAAAACTAGCAAATATTAATAAACTATAAAAAAAATTTTAAAAATCAAAACAATAAATAAAAATATCTAAACAAATAAAAAATAAATCAGCACCTGTGTTAACACCATGTACTCAAAATTGAGTAGTCAGAATATTAAATTTCTAAATTAAAACATTACAAATTTAACTCTAAGCAACCGCTTTTACTTACTGACTAGTCAGCAGCTCGCAGACGACCATAGTTACCATGACAACAAGACGCCTTTGTGAAAAAAGTTACGATCATTAAAGATAAATTCTGTGAATTCATTTACGACATGTCAAAAGATAATCTTATGACATTTGAAAAAAGAAATTTGAACTAAAGCTTACGAGACACACGAAAGCCTACAGCAGTTCCTGTTCGCAAACTGTCAGTCTATCTCCAGCTGTTTTCACGAAAGACTGACCAACAACAGTAAAATAACGACTTTGACGGGGGTACCATCTTTGATGCCCTCGTGCACAAGTTTCCTTGAACCTAGAAAATCGAGACTTAGACCATCGAAATCTACGTTCAATGCTAAAAATTTCATATACAGCTTGTCTATGTCTATCTCTATTGGTTTCAGCGCAATTCACTCTTGAGAAGTGTCTCGCAGCCAAAAATTGCCAAAAAAATCCATAAAAACCCCTATTTAAGCGTTCAAGGTCATCCAAGGTCATTGAAATTGGTGACAATCGAAAGCCAGTGCACGACTTCCTATTAGTGATTAATAGTAACCTAGGCACTATCTCGCACCGTTACAGGGATACAGTGACTTATTGGCCAAAAATTGCAAAATCTGCCCACCCCCTCTCATTTAGCGCCCTCGTTTGGGGTGACCCCCTTCGAATTTATGAAAAAGCTTTACGGTTCCTGAAACTAGAGTCCTCCAGGCAGCCGATGGTGAAGATTTGGCAATTCTAGCTTGCACCGATTTTGACTGATCCACCCGTGTGACGGACGGACGGACAGAATTGCGATGGCTAAGATGCGCTGAAAGCAGTAGCTGCTTTCACACGTAATGACGAGTTATGATAATTTTATGACATGTCTTACGACATGTCTTACAACAACGTTTGTGAATCGGGCTCCAGGTCCGCAGTTTACCCGTTGGTCGGTTCACAGGTCCACATTATCTATATAAGTTTTTCTTCCCTGTTGCTGATGTTTGTATTATAACTGCATTAGTCGTGGCGTATCTACGGAGCTTCACCTGCCATATGGGATCACACAGGCTAAAGGTGATAATTAAAAGTGGTGATATAGTTTTATTTGAAGCCAATTTCAGAACTATGGAGCGTCACCTGCCATATGGCACCAGTGAACCGTGCAACATCTGCAACATTTTCCCCAAACTGAAAGTAGCAAATTTTGCATTGCTTCTATCAGTTCGCCAAACTAAAAGTAGAATTAACATTAAACGAATATATGATGGAAATGCTGCAAGCTGAATCTAAGGCGACGATATTTTGGCCTACATAGGCCTATAGCCTACCTTACAAGAAATTTGAGCTAATGCTCACGAGACGCGCGAAAGCCTATAGCAGCTCTGGTTCAGTAGTTTAGCTAAAAATTGAGGTGTTCACACCAAGTGAATATACAAATACCAAATTCTCTATCTGGATCGCATAACGATAATTCTGTGGCGCCACCTTGTGAATGATAGAGACTTGTGTCGCAGCCCGAAATTGCCAGAAAATCCATAAAACCCCCTATTTTGGCGTTTAAGATCATTCAAGGTCATTGAATTCGTCGCCAATCGAGAGCCAGTGTACGACTTCCTATTAGTGATTAATAGTAACCTAGGCCCTATCTCGCACCATTACTGAGATACAGCGACTTATTGGCCAAAAATCGCAAATTTTGCCCACCC
>Ga0056128_1010702_pt1 | contig 11396 bp, 8 predicted proteins | sample WorMetLIZISLAND2_FD_71113 | JGI IMG/M metagenome (GOLD analysis project Ga0056128, IMG submission 71113) | Marine gutless worms symbiont microbial communities from Max Planck institute for Marine Microbiology, Germany - Olavius geniculatus... ... | reverse complement strand
CCACTAGTGTAATTATAATAAAATATTATATCTAAACTACACCGTGTCTCAATAAAAAACAACCGTAATTGTTTTTTTCATAACTTTGTCAAATTTTTTTACCAATTTTGATAATTTTTGGCATAACGATGGCCAAGACTATAGCAATATGTAAGGTGCACTTATTTTTTACCTCATTTAATTTATGTCAACGCACTACCGTGTGAAACATATGCTTCAATTGTTGCTTAACGCTGAATTGTTGTCTCTAGTAAGCGTTGTATAACGACTTAATTAGGCAATAATAAATTAAAATGTAAATTATTTAGTAAAATTAGAAGTTTTTACAACAATTTGCTTGCTAATTATTAGAGTTTACGCCCAAAGTGTGACCCGCATACACGGACACAATGGTTTAGATGCAACGCCACTGGCTCATAGCAGAATCGACGATTGACTCATCAAACGATTAGACGTTTTTAAGCTCATCAGTGAGCTATTTTGCTGTTTGCTATTTTCACCATTAAATATTTAAAATATACCACAAAATTATTAAACCGCATAGCGTTTACTGTCAAACTGATGATGCAATGGTGAGCAATCCGATACAAATAATCACCACCTAATGTAACAATTTGCAGCATCTGTGTTTCACACAGTTGTAGTGCATTAACATAAATTAGATGAGGTGGCAAAGAGTGCACCTTACATAATTCTATAGTCTTGGCCATATCTCTGCTAAAACTTATCAAAGTTGGTGGAAATTTGACAAAGATATGATAAAAACAATTCTGACTGTTTTTTATTGAGACACGGTGGATACAATATTCAAAATAAAATAGCCAATGCAATGTAACTGATAGCACAAAAACATTAGCACATAGAAAAGAAAATTTCATACCATAACTACTGGTGTCGTCCCCATCACAAAATTCCCCGCCCTAAATTTCAGTCAATCGGAAAACTGATTTCCCAAAAAATTTTTCCAGAAATAACAAAAATTTTAGCTGTAATCTGCCATTTTTGAAGAGATAGAAGGCAAAATTAAGATTCTGAGCACCTATAGTTTTATGTAATAAAACTACAGCTATTTGTCCGAATATTCCAGCTTCTTGTCCTATTTTTTAACCCGCTGGGGACATAACACTGTTAATAGCAACTAATTAAATAAAAAATAGCATGCAAAAATTAACGCTACAATAAAACAGACGAGGAAAACTCAATCTAAATGGGCTAAATACATAAACACAGTATGGTGATCGTCTATGCTTTGCATAGCATCTCTGGAAGCATGTAGAGGCTACACGAATGGAAGGCAAAATAACAAAATTGATGTCAAATGAACAGAACAATGCTATTAAACAAGCCTAAAATTATCACAACAGATTAACAGTTAAGTATGAAAGTGAGTTTCTATAATTAGTGAGTGAGTGAGTAGGGTTTAGCGTCCCACCCAACACAGTATAGGTCATTTCAGGGATGGCTTTTCCAGGCGGAATGCACATAAACACATAATAACAGAACAGTAAGTTTAACGTTTACAGAAACACAAAACACAAAATACAAAAAACAACCTAAACCTAAAATTGTAAGAACTCCATTATACGTGTGCATATGTAATTAACATAGCGGTAGTTCCAATAATCTTCCCTGTTGTCCTCCAGACAGACATCAGCGTAATAATGCTGTCTATTGGAAGACAGGGGGGTTTCTATAATTAATTAAATAAATAATTTCAGTTGCCAGTAAACTATGAACTGTCTTTCAGACATGTAAGTTGTAACCAAGAAATGTTTTTATCGGACACTGTGAGTGAAACACTCGTCAATGGAATGGTAGTTGAATGTGATCCTATCTGCAATATGATGTATTCATAAAACTATTTACACAAATTGTATGTACTTCTAAACAATAGTCCATATAATGTCACAAAATGTCTGAACAAAGATGTTTGTTAACAGTAACAAAGCTGTGAAATATGACAGAAAGGCACCTATAGAAGGGATAGAAAAATGCGTCGAAAACGTCAAAAGCTCAAATTGTAAATTTTTATAATATTTTGGTTGTAAAATCTATAACCAAAATCAAGTTAATTTCGTGTTTTAATTGCTCCTGAGTTTTGACATCATGTCATTCAATCAACAAAAACAATGTGATGTGGAAAGTAGTGCGCAGAATGTTCCTCCTGGGTCTTGAAATTTGTATCCAGTTTTCTTTGTACACTAAAACCTAAAAACCTTAAAATGTAACAATGTTCAAAACCTATTTTTTAATTAATATAAACTAAGTTTTCTATCCCTGATCTACACTGCAGCACGAAGTACTCTATAGGGCAACTGTAAAATTCCCTGACAGTTCAATGACACTTCATTTCTCCTTTGCTGATTTATTACAGAAAGTCTAGAACTGTGTTAGACAGCAAATGGGGTTTTAAAAACCTAGGGTTTAAAACCCATATTTTTACAAAAAAACCCAACCTGGTGGGTTTTATTGAGTTTTTGAATAAAACTTATTTTTTTCATAATAGACCTAAAACTCGATGGTTTTTACATCTTTCACAGTTTTTAATTATTAAAATGACTGCTGCTAGATAAATATTGCCCACATTAACAAAATATCCAAATATTTGCATATTCATTAATTCAATGTATAGGTTTTTAAAACTAAACCACAATAATAATTTTTTTATTACCATTAGTAGAACAATAAACTATGCTGAATTACTAGGAGTGAGTTTTTGGTGTTTTTGAAGCCAAATTTACCCCAAAAAACTCTGGGCATGTCTGCAGGTGCCTGATCCATGCTAGCTTGCACTAGTCCACCATAAACAGCATCACACATGAAAAACACTCTAAAGGCACATGTGAAGCAATTGAACGGAAATCCCAGTTAAGTTCAGTTGAGTTGCATCTAAAAAGTGTACAAAGCAACAGAAGTGAACCAAACTTACTAAAATGCCAGTTCCATAGCATGCAAAGCAAACAAACTATCAGTTCAGATCAATACAGTAAAATGTACAAAGTGAGTTTACTTCAGATCAGAGCTACATAAAACTCAGGTTTCTTTGGAAAAAGTTATTTTAGGTTATAGTTTACAAAGCATGCAAATGAAAAAAAATTGAAACAAATTCCATGATCCAGGAAGAACATCCTATTGTACATTCCATTCTCCAATCTCTACGTCACATCATTTTTTGTTAAGTGAACGACGGAAGATCAGCACTCAGAAATCATGATTAAAATACGAAAGTGAATTTTATTCATATTACAAATTGCACAACACACAAACAAAAGTGAAAGTACTTAAGATTTGAACTTTTTAGTTGTTTAAAACCTAAAAAAACCTGAGTTTTTCTAACCATTTTTCAAGCCCTGCTTCAGTTCAGTTCAGTTGAGTACACTTCTGTCACTCTGTATACAGTTTAAGCCATGTCATCTTCATCATCATCAGCAACCAGCAAATGCTTCGAGCCATCAGTTTTACAACTCAGTGGGAATTCATCAGAAGGCAACTCTTTCCACGTGGAATGAACAACACGGCTAGTGCGCAGGCCGCGCTGGCACCAGCATGCTCCGATGCACCAAAGAGTAGCGACCAACGTTGAGAAGCTCACCAAAAGAACAACTGCATTCACAGCCAGCACAACATTCTAATCACATTTTCACAGGGTTCTGCGGAAAATCTGTTTCAACCATGCCAGTGGTAGAAAAGGCAAAAGTTGGTTAAAAGCAACAGGTAATGTTAGACAAATTTTCACAGCAGATTAACATGAAAGAATGTAGCAACTCTATATATAAAATTTCAGAATGAAAGATTACCATTCATAACACAATAATTGTTGCACAACACAACATTAACAAAAACAAATTAACATATGCATAAAATAAATGTATTTTTGAACAAATTTTGTACAAAAAATGTCAACAAATATCAACTTGACAAAAACTGGCAATAAACTGTTTCTGGTGCACCATTTTCAACTTGTACGGGGTCCTAAATTTAAAAGTAAAAGTGCAGAGAGAAAGAAGCAAAATTTTATGTAAACAATGACATTTCCCAAGGTAGCTGACAATTCTGCTGGATTCTCACAAAACTAGCAAATGCTTTTTTGTCTACTTTTAGCCAGATGCTAACTGAATCATTTCTAGTTTGTACTTCTCATTCTACTGGTACACTGACTCTGTTCAAGGTTGTTTAGAGTTAACATGCAATACAAATTATTTTCTTACTGCTAAGCGAAATAAACTGAGTGTAATACAGATACTAACATGTAACCATGGTGATGTCAAGGTTGTCACTGCCAGCCAAGATATGTACAATTGCTGAAAGACTACCATTATTTGGTCGCGGCTCAATATCCAGCAAGTGACACAGCAACGGATAGAGGTCAACAGACTCAAATGGATCGGCTTTGTAAGCCTTCTTGAACACTGGGCCGTGAGCTATGAATATCGGATGCATGTCGGGCAAGCTGTTATCATAGCCGTGGTCACCTGGTACATGCAGATCACAAAGCATCATAGTTTTACACTTCTCCAGCAAAACAAAAACATTTGAAGATGCTGTATGTATCAATTATTTTACACAATATTATGTTATCAAACACAGCATTTTTAGCCAGATTACATCATCAATCTGTCCTTGTTGCGGAAATGATAAAGAGAGCTAAATATTTACTTCTATTTGCCCATAACGGGCAGCAGAATGCCAACAGTACTTTGATGACTCCAATGATATCACAAATGTGTTCCAAGACAGTGAGAACCTAGTAGAATTCCTCATCTCTTTGGGGCATCTCCCATCCCCACTATATAGACACCAGTCTGATGGGCTCGTCATGGCAACAACAACAACAACAACAAAGTATGAGAAATGTTTAAAAAGTTTTGCAACCAGTGATGCAAATTAGTCTATCTGTACTGTACAATGCATTGGTGGCTTATTAGTGCTGAAATGCTTATGACATCAAAATGAAACTTTTACGTCTCTCTGATCAACCAGGCTTCTATACCCACAGACTTGAATCAGATAACAGACATACAAAGATGAGATCATAAGTTTCAAACCAGATAATACTTAACAAAGATGCTCTACTCTTTGAGACCAGTTACTAACTAGAATGGGCGACTGCAGGACTAACTATATTCGCATATAACCAACTACCGAAGTCAACTTGGACTTTCATCCCTTGGGCAGTCTGGGGTAGGTAAACTGAGTACCAACCTGCATGGCTAGGGTTAAGTCGGCCGTGTTCATCTGTGTTTGGTGACATGTAACATTGGTCTTAGACTAAAGTGTTAGCAAGACATGACGTCACCATAGTTTTAAAATTCCAACAGTAGCAGCGCCAGAGCAGTAAAGGAGCCAGTTAGGTCATTTCGAGGTCAGAAAATCCTCAAGCCAGGTCAGGTCTTCCGAAGTCACAGATGCCGCAAAGAGTTCTCATGACTCAGTGGCATAGAGAATTGGAGTCTTCACCTCCCATCCTCTTTCCTTCCCTTCCTTTTTTGTCCTCTTTCCTTTTCCCCCTCTCTTCTTCTCTCCTCCTTAACCCTCACTTTCTTTCTTCTTTATGCCTCTTTTCCTATTTTTCCTCCCCTTGGAAGTAAGATCCCTAAAATTTAGCTAGAGAATCTAGGAGAGTGCTGTAAGCTCCCCCAGTGGGGTCTAAGGCAAAGCCCCAGCCAAAATCGAATTTGGTGCATTGTTGCTTCAAAATATGAGATGTGGTGGCAATGATTTTAATTACTTTCCTGAGAATCAACTACCAAATTGGCACATTTAGTGCAGCTTATACCTGTGTTTACATCTTGTTTGAGGAATTTAGAGCTTTGCCCTCTGCCTTCCCCTTAGCTACACAACCATGTAATGAAAAAAGAAATGGTCAAAAACGGGAAGCAATAATAAAACAAGTAAAATGGTCAGGTATTTCAGATATGGTAACTTTTTTATTTTCCATTCGCACTATTACCGAGGCATGGCAGGAGGCAGGGCGGTGGATCTTCCAGCCAGGTCGTGACTTGGCTCGCCCTGGTGTAGCGCTGCCACTGAATTCTATGCCGAGAATGTCGGGCTTTGCTCTAAGACGTTTAGTCTTAGATTGATGTCTTAGATTAAAGTCTTAGCAAAACTTGACCTCACCCACTGTGTTATCTTGAATGGCAGGTGACGCTCCATAAATGAAATCGCATGACGAGAAATGCACTACTTCAACCTTTGAGCTTTATGAACAATTCATCAACTATGACATGTCTATACAAAGTAAAAATAAAATGGATATATGCAGTACGGCGTTACCAATAACTTGGTCGCACGATGCAGCATTCTTGCACAAACGATAGCCTTCAACGGTGGTAACAATTATAGGCAGAATGCGTCGATTGTTTTGGTAGTGAAATGCTGGATCCATTTCTTCTTTCTTATAAACCTTCAGATTCTGAACTTTCTTCAACTTTGTATAGATTTCATCCTCATGTCCTGAAAGAATAAATATCACACAAAATATGTACAAGGTACTATGATAATTACAGCAGTCACTATGGTAAAACTTTCAGTAGAAGCCCCAGCTTCTATTAGTGCAAGTTAACTTGAGCACCGGCCTGGATCCAAGACCTGGCCTTTACACAGAACCCGACCAGGGGCTAAATTTTCAAAACTTCTTCGGAAACATCTTAGGAAAAATTTAGGCAACTATGCAGGACAGCGCTAACTTTGGCCTACACGGAGAAAGCTGTGTAATAAAACAACATTTGCAATAAAAGTACGCAATGCTGACACTTAGCTTAGACGTCATATGTGGCATCATAGGTTATTTGCATAACACTGCGGTAAAATCAACAATGAGTAAGTAAAGAAAATTGACGATTGGTCAACTTAAAGAATGAAACGATGTGTAAAATGTGTTTCCAGTGGACAAGCCAAGATAAAAAGTTAGATAAAAAGTTTTCCAAAGAAGTTTTGATTACATCACATGGTCGGTATAAGCGCATCTGATTGGTTGAACTAGTTTAGAAAGATAAAAAAAGAAGTTCATTGGAAACGCAAAGAAAGCCATCAAAAATTCGGAAAAGAAAACTTCTTTGGAATTCCTAAATCATCTAACATAGGAAAATCTTTGGAAAATATCTTTGGAAAGTTTCAAAAGTATGCGGATTTTTGTTGCTTCTTTGGAAACTTCTTAGGAAGAATTTAAGCAAATATGCAGCAAAAACATTAACCTTGTCTTACACAGAGAAAGCTGTGTAATAAAACAAAATTAGCAAAAAGTACGCAATGTTGACACTTGACGACATCATATGTGACGTCATTATGTTATTTGTGTCACGCCATGATAAAATCAATGAGTAAGTAAAGCAAACTGACGTTTGGTTAACTTAAACAACAAAGCGGTGCGTAAATTGCATTTTTTATCGGCGTGCCAAGATAAGAAATTCTTCGAACTAATTTAGGAAGATAATTTAAAAAGTTCTTTGGAAAAGCAAAGAAAGCTGTCAAAAATTCAGAAAAGAAAACTTCTTTGGAATTCCTAAATCATCTGACATAAGAAGATCTTTGGAAAATGTCTTTAAAAAGTTTAAAAAAATTGGCCCCAGGTTTCTATCAAACTATGCGGAAATCGTGAATTTTTTTGCAGCCAATTCATTTGCATATGGTAACTACTGCATAGTGCATAAGTTTAACTGCTTCAAGAGAACATATTTAATGCCTGTTAGCCTGAAAGTGGCAAACCACTTTTATATTACAGCAATATTCTGCCTACCTCACTACTGACAGATCAAAGCAAGACAGTCATGTTCCACTGGCCTGTTTCTGAGACCTGGCTTGTAACTGGGGGACCTGGCTACTACTAGTATAAGTTACCTTGACTGACAGCCTGTATCCAGGACACAATGTTAATACAGAATCAGACTTCAAATCAACATTTTATGTTAACTGAACATTCAAGACTAACTGAATCATTAACGATAATCAAATTAATTCTGCAAAAATGAAACTGCTACTCAATGCTGTCCAATGATTAATCACAAATAAACAATTTCAAGCCGAGGGTGTTCAAACCAAATGTCCTCTTTCCTTGGGGTTCAGGGACCCCATCTAACACAATGCATCATTGATCTCACAAATCTACCTGCCAAATAGCATCTGAATTTGTAAAAAGACTTTAGCAACTGCAGGGTACACGAATGTGAGAGACAACAGATAGACCATGCTATGGAGAACTGTGTAGCTATCTCATAGTAAAATCAGCAACCATAATAAACACAAATTGCAACAGAATGGGCAAATTACCAGGTACAGGCAGAATATTAACCACAGGTGCATTGTCTCCGCACCATATGTACGAAGATGAGTCGACATAGTCATCAATATAGATATTTGCCTTTATCTCTGACATCCCATGATCACTGGTCAAGATGATATTAAGCTCATTGAAGATGTTCTTATCCTTGAGCAAAATGATCATATCACCGATCCACCTGTCTAGTGTTAAAATCATCTCTACCATTTCCTGAGAACTGGGACCATGGCGATGCCCAGTCCCATCCGGTTCGTGGTAATACAGAGCACCAAAGTTTATCGGCCTGTTTTCCTGGGTAAACCAGTCAGCCACGGTTTTTGCACGCACAGAGAATGGAACACTTTCTGAATAATTAGGTCTAAAGTATGTTGGTCGCATGCCTTTGACGTCGCTACCTGGCCAAAAGAATGCACCACTAACATGATGTTCGTCACCCGCTGCATCGTTGGTAACCCAAACTGGTTTAACCGACTGCTTGCCAGTACCATTCCACCATTTAATATTCTCATTGGTAGCAGACGTGAAAGTTTCGTTAAAAAGGGCATCATAGAATTCGTTTCCCGTGATGCCATGACTTTCCTCGTAGAGGCCAGTGACCAGTGTGTAGTGGTTCGGCATGGTGACCGTAACGAACGCGTTCTTAACGCCAGGACTTTTCACTACGACTCCGTTGTTGATCAACATCTGAAAATTTGGAGTACGATGGCCCTTGCTGTTGACCATATCGAGGTAGTCCCAGCGAAAGCCGTCCAGTGAGATCAACAGAACGCGAGACAGTTCTTCGTGAGATGTGCATACGTTAATATGATGTAAAACGTTTAACAGAAAAAGCACAGAACCAGCCGAACGCAACCACTGCCAGACCATTTTCGATATTAAAGCGACGATTTACCAATTACCACACAACTCTAATAAACACGTAAACATAAACACCTTCTTCACGACAGGCAGCAAGGACGATGATAGATAAAATCTGCCAATCCGCAATTACGTAGGGTATTTTGCTCCATTTGGAGTTTTTTTTACATTTTATTCAGTTTTAAAAATTACAAAATTTTAAACAAATAAAAAAATGCGTTGCGCAGAAGACGGCGCAATAAAAACATTTTATGATAAAATATTTTGATTTTTGAATAGCAAAATTGACTTTGAGCCATGTTGCGGCCTGATAACGATCATGTGATTGTCTACAGTCCCCTTTGCGGACTGTAGGAAATCGTGTTTATGTTTACTTTTGCGATTTTTATTTACAACAAAACAGTGTCACCTATTTTGTTGTACTAATGCACATTTAATTATTTTGATGGATAGTGAATTTTTGGTACCCGTGAATTTCAATTGATTTTTTGAATTCTGCGGTTTCGAAGCGTGGGAATTAGTTCTTCGGTTGATGTCCCTTGCCACGTCCTGAAGCAAATGACGCCATAAAACAGTCGAACTACAGACTTTTATCAGTTTTCAAGGATTTGTTATTGTAGTCATCATATTGCAAACAAAAATGGCTTGGAATAGGTCGAGTTCTGCTGGCTTTGTGTTTCTTCTGTTAAGCATATTACACAAGATTAACTTGTGCATATCTCATGAAGAACTATCTCGCGTTCTGTTAATGTCACTCGACGGATTTCGCTGGGACTATCTCGATATGGTCAACAGTAAGGGTCATTCTACTCCAAATTTTCAGATGTTGATTGACAACGGAGTCGTGGTGAAAAGTCCCGGTGTTAAGAACGCGTTCATTACAAAAACGATGCCAAATCACTACACATTGGTCACTGGTCTGTACGAAGAAAGTCATGGAATTACAGCAAACAACTTTTTTGATCCCGTTTACAACGACACTTTTGATATTCCGGACACAAATGAAAATTTTAAGTGGTGGAATGGTACTGGCAACCAGAGAGTTGAACCGGTGTGGGTAACAAACGATGCGGTGGGCAGTGAACATCATGTCAGTGGAGCATATTTCTGGCCGGGCAGTACAGTTGCGGGCATGCGGCCGACACATGCTATTTTTCCATTCAATATCTCAGTTCCATTCTCCGAGCGTGCACAAACCATGGCCAACTGGTTCACCCAGGAAAACAGGCCGATAAACTTTGGTGCTTTGTATTACCATGAACCAGATTTGACTGGGCACTTTTACGGTCCCAACTCCAAAGAAATGGTGGAGATGATTCTAACACTTGACCGGGACGTTGGAGATATGATCAGTTTGTTGAAGCAGAAGAATATCTTTGATGAGCTGAACATCATCTTGACCAGTGATCATGGCATGTCTGAAATGACGGCAAATGTCTATCTTGATGACCATATCAACTCCTCACTGTACAAATGGTTTGGTGGCTCGCCAGTGGCAAATATTTTGCCTTTACCTGGTGTGTTGTTTTTTTGCAATTTTTGTTTATTACGGTTTCCAATTTTACTTTTTAATGCATCTGTACAAAATTTTGTTTCTTCAAGTTAATTGTTCTTATTTCAGTTGTGCTAACTTATTTTTTGGTTAGTTATAGTTATAATTATGACTACAAAATTAACACATTTTTTGTGAGTCCAGGATGATCCTAATGTTCTTACGCCTACACTATATCTGTCATTGTTGTTAATCAGTTATTAATAGTTAGTTTGTCTGGGAAGGCAGAGGCATTGTTGATAGTTTTGTTCATTGTCATTATTTCTAACATTATAATTTTATTTTTTACGCGCGAAAGCAGAATGCTTCGCGTGTCTGCCATCGTCTGGGCGTCCGTCCGTCTGCCTGTCTGTCCGTCCGTCTGTCACACTCGTGATCTGTATCAAAACGGTGCAAGCTAGGATCATGAAATCTTCACTGTGGACTGCCCCCAGGTCTCTAGTTTATCGTGACAAAATTTCGTGCCACTGGGTGCAGGGCTTCCCCTCGAACGAGGGCATCAAAGAGGGGTACTCCCTTAAAAAGACGTCATTTTGCCATTATTGGCTCGAATAATGTAAAAATGGTTGCAGATAGGTACATACTTGTTGCTTATCATAACAAGCACTGGTGACAGGCTTTTTGGATTTATCAACATCGATGACCTTGAACGACCTTGAACCTCTCAAAAAGAGGTTTTTAGTGAATTTTTCGCAATTTTTGGATGCA
>Ga0056128_1010700_pt1 | contig 11398 bp, 6 predicted proteins | sample WorMetLIZISLAND2_FD_71113 | JGI IMG/M metagenome (GOLD analysis project Ga0056128, IMG submission 71113) | Marine gutless worms symbiont microbial communities from Max Planck institute for Marine Microbiology, Germany - Olavius geniculatus... ... | reverse complement strand
ACCCTATATATTTTTGTATCGTCAGCAAATTTTAAAACTTTACATGCAACTGTCACATCTATGTCATTAATATAAATTAAAAACAAAATTGGCCCTAATACCGAACCTTGTGGAACTCCATAGAATATTTAATTTTAGCAAAAAATATTTAATTTTTTAACCCCATTTTTTAAAGGAAAGAATTTCGAGGCAGGGCATCAGTAAGTGGAGCATTTTTGTGGAATTTTTGAGCTCCGATGCACCGTTTTCAAGATATTTCCAAAAATGTGTTTCTAATTCAGCAAATATTCAGATGTGAACAATATGGCGCCCATAGGCCCGATTCCCAGCAGCCTAATTCGTCGGATGACCTGTCTATAGATGAGCACTGGCCTTGACCCACACCACTGCTATTGCATGACATGGGTAAAAACAAATATGCATGTTATAGCTCACCATGGGTGTCAGCAGCATTGTGGGTTAAAAAAAGGCAGGGCAGGAAGTTGCAATTTTTGCAACAGACACTGCATATTTCTAACAGAAATCTGACAGACAACAGCAAATTTTTGACAGAGTAGATTAAGCGTTCTGATTGCTGAAAATTTTAATTTTGATTAGAGCTGTCAAATTAATGCATTAATAAATTAACGCGTGTTAAAAAATTAACGCACATACGTAAATTTATGTTATTTTACTAAATTCTGTGAGGCCAAAGTTCCAATATTCCACTAAGCTGCGCTTATTTGACGATCAGATGAATTCAAGCAACTAAAATGTAGTTGCCATTCCATTACTACTGTAAATAAATAATTATTCTGATGACAGGCTAATAGATTTCTATGGTAGCTATGACGTGGATTATACATTTAAAATGTGTTTTTTACTTTCTATATTTTACAGGCGGGGCCTCCATATATGTCGCAGGGCTCTGGGTAACTTACCCCCTACTGTCCCTCTCGACGGGCTTGGTGCGTTAATAATACGTTAGTTAATGCGTTGAAAAATTTACGCTTTGACAGCTCTAATTTTGATGCTAAATTTACGCGAAAGGCACTGTGTCAGCACCAAATTTTGCATTTTTCAACAAAAATCTTTAGACAAGAGGAACATTTTCCGACAGCCTGAAATTTAGGGGTGAGGATCAATTGTATTTTCTGTCCACCATGTTTCCACTAGTAGATATCTTAGGCCGCACTTTTGATGCTTTTAATGTTAATTTTTGACAGTCATAATGATGTAGATGACGTCATCCAGCAGTATTGGTCGTCATCATCGGTTTGTCGATGTGTTTCGTTCGTTATATCCCACCAGAGCGGAGGCGTACACCAACTGGTGCACATTGACCGGTGCACGGGCCACAAACTACGGCTGTCGACTGGATTATATCTTCGCTGACATCGACCTGGCTCGCAGCAGCCTTGTGTCATGCGACATACTGGCCGAGGTTGTTCAGTCAGTCAGTCAGTCATGTTTGTTCTGCTGTTGTTCTGTCGGCGCTCTGGCAGCATAAAACAGAGATACTTACGAATGGAAAATAGTACTACTCATATGAATTGAATATACAGATATCAAAAACTTTTTATAGTTAAACTTAAACTAGCTATGGAAGACAAAATATGAAAAACTGCAGTTAATTTAAGGAGTCCCGTAAATACTATACCTAGATCATTTTCTAAGGATGGTGCTAACAGCTGGCAGGCGAAGCACATTGGAACATGTTACTGAGTTACCATGTTAGTATAATACGAACATACTTTTGCATTCAAGCAGAAAAATTCGTCAAATAATAATTCCAGAAGATCATCATAATATTCATACATAAATATTGCTGTCCAAATATTATTAATGTCAAGTTGTTTCAATATATTTAGGTGGAGGGCAGTGATCACTGTCCTGTCCGTGCTGAGTTTGACCTGTGTGTCACGCCGGCGAGCAAATGTCCGCCACTCTGCACCAAGTACTTGCCACAGTTCGCAGGCCGACAGCAGACGTTGTCGACGTTCTTTCTTGGTGGTGGAAAGAAAACGAGTGGTGGGAAACATTGTGAACAGTGGCAGTCGACTTCACAGCAGGAATCAGAGCGATGTGGACAGTTGCAGGTATTGAAATATTCCGGTATTGCCATAGTATATTCTTATTTGATGTATGTGTATGTATGCATTTTTCTCTCTGTTCTCCTGCTCTAAATTCTGTTGTGCAAACTGACTTTTTCAATACTGGAATATTAACGTATGTTGATGTAAATTGTACAGGAGTTCCATGCAGACTGTGGTTCACTGGACAAATCCCATCAGTCAGTCAGTGCATATGACAATGGTGTCAGTGAGTATTTATCACAAGACACGTTGCTGTTACCCTCATCGCTGTCAACAATAGTCACTGACTTGTCGGCAGACAAACGTTCTTCCGTAACTCAACTGTTGAGTGACAGACAGTTCTCTTGCAGTACTTCTGTGACAAAGGATGCGGTGTGTAGCTCTTTAGGTGAAACCCATCACAGAGCTGCGAAGCTCGATGACAGTCCAGTCCTGGCCAAGAAGCTCAGGTTGTCTGACAACCCAGCAGCTGGTAGATTTAGCAATAAGCAAAGTAGTCTTCTGACATTCTTTGGTAAACGTTCCAGGCCAGACAGCACCAGACTGTCCAGGTCAGAGCAGCGGAAAACAGATGACCATCTGTCACAGGAACTCACAAGTGATGCTGGTAGTAGTGATGTTGCATCTAAATGGAAGAATGATGGCAGATTATCACAAGAACTCACAGGCGATGTAATTGCATCTAAATGGGAAAACAGTGACCAGCTGTCACAAGAACACATGGGCAATGTCGTTGCTACTGATATAGCATCTAAATGGAAGACTCTGCTTCAAGGTCCACCACTGGCTCCACTGTGCAAGGGACACAGTCAGCCGTGCATTCTGAGAACGGTGAAGAAGGAGGGACCAAATAAAGGCAGACAGTTCTGGGTCTGCTGCAAGCCCGAAGGACCCAAGAATCACCCCGAAGCACGCTGTGACCATTTCATCTGGGTGTCTAGTAAGAAGAGCTAGAATAAAAGAACCGTATGTATTTGGCGAATTTGTTGACACAGGATGGCCACAGGTTTTTGAAAGTTCTTTTTTTTAAATTCACTTTTCCAGGCTCCCGAAAGTTTTTGAAAAACAAATAGTATGCAGAAAGTTTTGGAATTTGATGTCAGAGCATCTTAAAAAACTTTGAATTTTTGTTGTTCAAAATTATCGTCTCCACGATGTAAAATGTTTTTCATAGGATGCCAGAAACATGCAATGTGATGTAGTACAATATCTTGGGAATGGAAAAGGCAGTCCTTGAAAAATTCTTCAATTCTTTTAGCCACCTTCACCCTGTAGACACTTGCATCACTTTTTTATTTCTCTGTTGATGGTCTGTCTGCTGCTCAAAGCTGGAAAATCAGGTTTGAGAAAACCTAGGTTTTTAGCATTTTTAAGAGACCACAGAAAGTTAAACCTCTAAGTTCAACTTTTTGGTTTATTTGGTTTTTTATTTGCTGTGCAATCTACAATGCAAATCGAATTTAATGTTGTATTTTTATCATGATGTTTGAATTCTGACATCGTGTCATACTCTGAACAAAAACTATGTCATGTGTATAGGATTTCATTCTGGGTCTTCATGAATAGTCCTCCTCTTGCCGTCTTCTGTTTTCCATTCTAAAGTCGGGCTTGCTACTGTTGTTGTTAATTCTGCTGAGCAAACACTGCCAACATCTTCAATGCTCTCTGTCATAGAATGTGCTTTCTTGTTACATGTGTATGTATGCGTCATGGGTTACTAAAGGAGGTGGGGCAGGAAACTGCAATTTTCCGACAGCCACTGCAAATTTGTGACACAATCCTCACCCATAGTTGCAAATTTCCAACAGCGGAGATTATGGGTGCTCAAAATATCAATTTTGCTCGTAAATGTTGCTAAAATGCAGGGGCAGGGAGGGGGGAAGAGGTTGAGCCGCAAATTTTTCATTTATGGACGAAAATTTTTGGACAAGAAGATTATCCAACAATCAGTAATTTTGAGGATTAATAATCTGTCCACTTTGCCATGACGCCAGTCTGGCAGTTGTTTTTAGCAAGTGTCACTTGAACAACATTGTGCAAACATTGAGTTTAATGACATCTGATGTGATTGCATTGTAATTTGTTATTGTAACTTGCATCAGGTGAAATTGAGTAATTCTGCATCTGATGTTTTGTACATTTATATTTGCTCTTTTATTACAAAAGTAACGTTTTTCCTGTTGGTGGTCAATTATAATCTATCTGTCTTCCACAGTCATGAAGACACAGAGCCTCACATATTTCGTGGTAATGACCTTGACTTTCTGAGGTCATGTGACGTCATCGGTCACGTGACCATTGGACTCGCTTATGTGGTTTCCTATTGGTAGTCTAATTCAGTAATTCTGTATCTGCACTTATCAGTAGCTGTAGCTTGCATGTTGGTCGACTAGTGCTACATAAAATATAAATTATGTACTGATCTCCTTACCTATCAGTTCGAACCAAGTTTTTGCAGCTGTAACAGGTTTTGCCCAGCAAAATGCAACTCTGATGTACCGTTAATACCGAACAATAAATGTACAAAACATCAGTTTATTCACTTGTTAACGGCGACATGTAATGACTGTGTGGTTTCCTATTGGTGGTCTGTTGTAACCATGTGTCTAACTTGCACCGTTATGGAGATATGAAGCCTCGAAGTAGCATTTGCCCATGTTAAAAGCCAAAAGTTCACTGCGCATGCTCCGTGTCATGTGACCTGCAGGCAGGGGGTCTGAAATAACCACATGTTTGGAATTTTCGTGGTCATATTACCTATTCATTATACAACTTTTATGGGCTTACGATGACGACTAAAGGCCGTTTATAGGTGAAAACTTGGAGCGCTTTCGGCCGAAAATTTCTAATTCCGTTTTTGGGCCCAATTTTCGACTTTGGGGAGATTTTTCAGGGGTTAGATATTAAATTTGAATTTTCTACCCCTAAAAAGGCACACCCTTGCGTGAGACCACGTCGTTTGAGTCATTGCGCATAAAAATCCGCTGACCGGTCTGACCTGTAGGTCGGCCATTATAAAAGGTATATGGAAATAAGAAATATTTCCGTTATATTTCACCCATTTGCCGAGAAGCCCCCGTTGGACGGATTTGCACAAAATTTTGTACAGGCAGTCTTCTCGCCAACATAATCATTTGTTTCAAATTTTGTGTAGATCGGTTGAGGGTTCTCGGATCTGCGAGGGGTTGAATTTTGCCATTCTTCATTGACTTGGACTTGGCTAGTCGCCATTAACATAGGGCTGCTCTACCGCGCGCCTGTGATGCTTTAACGTTTGACCCCAACCCAGTTCTTTCTGGCTAATTTATTCACTGGTGGTAGGACGTTTTTCGTAAAAATTTAGGAAGTACTGGTTTTTTAGACGAGAAGCAGTTGATTACATTTTAAAGTACCTTGCATGATAATGTCAACAGATTTTCCGATAGTTGGACTTCTTTTCAAACCCATAGCAAAGTGGGAAAGCCAGGACAAGAAGTCCAACTATCGGATAATCTGTTGGCATTATCATGCATGGTCGTTGTGGAGGTTTTCTGTCTGTAACTGCAGTGATGGGCAAACGTTAGCTAAAAAGTTTTTAACCACAGAGTGGTGTGGATTGGATGAAGATTGTGCCACCATGATGCGTGTAATGCTGCGGCGTGTTTGTTTTACCAATAACTCACGTCAACAGTTCTGGACAGTGTTGTATTGAAACAAACAACAAACCACCACTACCATAATATTTTGTATTATATTATGCATTATATCACAAAAATGTTCATATACAGCATAAAGACATGATTCTGAACATTAATTCAAGTGTTTACTGGCTGCAGATACACATATGTATACAGGCAGCAAGCAACAATTTTGGGCAGGGTTGGGACAATATGAAGCTATAAGAGGTGGATTTTACGAATTTCTGGTTTCTGTCCGAAATCTATCAAGTGAAACAGCTGTGAAGGCGGGGTAGGGAGCCTATGAAATTTGGAGGGGGTAAACTTTATTCGGATATTGCGTCCACTGGTCCTGAATGGTTGTTTTTTAAATAAGTGCATTAGGCCATTTTTTGATCATCATCATCATCATCACTACAAACTGATTAGCGTGGTATAAGTGCAAACTGCAGAGAAAAACACTGTTGCAGATCAGAGTGCATGTCGTTACAGTCGTTATGACAACAAAATGCATATCAGTGTCCAGATTTTGGAAATAAAATTAGCAATTTGTGCAGTTCTAAGGAAAAAGTACAATGTTGGCCTTGTAGGATATGAGAGCAAAGATGGGAAATATTGCAGCAGGGATATGGGAAGGAAAGGGACAGGAATAATCGTTTGCACTCACACAGAGTTTTAGACTAAGCGCTGCTTGTGATTACATCTGTGACATCGTTAAAAATGTGTCAGTTAAAATTATGCTGCTGAAACAAAACGATTCAGGCACTTTTAAGTTCAACGCAAAATTAAGAGAAGCAATCAAGTTATACAAAAAAGACGTGGAAATGTCAACAGAACGATGACGGTAGTTCGTTTTATTACTACGCAGAAAAAGTATCTAGTCCGGTAGATTATGATGGTGGAACGATCAGGCAGTTGAGCGGACGAGGTTGTCAGCGCCTGAGCAGATAACCCGGCGACTGAAACTGAACAACACAGCACAGGCCATTCACTGACAGAAACTACCAGATAGCAAATGCCGTTGTATATATTTAGGCCTGCACTCACCTGAAGGGATATGCAAGACTGGCTAATTTTTATCCCGTTACCGTATCTATTCATGCATATTTTCAACAGTTTTATGCCAATTAGGATCAGGAATGGGTTCGAGACCTGCATTTTTAAGGCCAAGACCGAGTTGCTAGGGTTAGGGTCTGTTGTCCGAGCAGCTGAAACATTAATTTAAAACACATCTTTGAAGCCAAGGCCATGGTCAAAACAAGTAAGTAATGTAAGCTAGAACAGTTAGAACAGGAAAAGTCAACATAACTATAATAGTTTCAGTGTTACTCCAGGGAAACTATGTTGACTTTTTGCCTGACCAGAGGCCAAGGCGTAGAAGCCAATGCCAATGCGAGTGGCCGTCAAGGCCAAGGCCACGAGTTGTACTCGAGGTCGAGGACGGTCCGAAGCACGCTATCGCTGATGATGATTAATTTTGACAGAAGAGCGACACAAAACTGGGGTGTAAACGAATAGACCTTTGCACATGTCTTGCATCACAGGTTTAGGCCTATGTAACCTATAAATGAAGCGTACCGGTATGCTAGACTCAACTGCAAGGAAACGGAATCCTAATAGGCCTACTGCGGTAGCTATGGTAAGCTAAAGGGCTTTTCTTACTTTTCTTAGGTTATTAGACATATGACCATGACAGGGCAGATCGTAGGCTACTGTTTGAGCTCTAAATCAGTAGGCTTACTGGAATTTCCCATGAGGCTATTGTCCAGAGCTCTGTACCGTATAGTATACGGTACAGATAATATTATCGAAAATGCAGGTCTCGATAATATACGATAATATAATTGCTATACCATTATTATCGTTGTTGTTTTACAGTGTAGGTTCATTTGGTCACAAAATACATTTGCTTGTGGTTACATACGATATGCTACGAATAGAGATTTGCGCTCAAAAACCGACTGGCAAGCTGCCAGTTTAATCTATATTTAGCATCTAGACTAAAACGAACTGATAACGTTTCAAATAGAAATGAGACGAGAGAAAGTGAAATAAAAATACTGTTACGTAAAACATAAAAATACAGAAATAGATGGTCGCGAGAAAGCTGACATAAAAAAAACGTTAAAAAAGGTTTGAAATAGCCTACATATAAATAAAACTGGGAACACAGCTAAAACGAGATAAAACCGCAAGCTTAAGCAGCAACATTGCAGACTTCAGTGTTGTAAAGAGCAAAGTTTACGACGAGCGAAATGGATGCTTACCGAGAACGGTGACGTTCCGGGTCGAGTCTGTCCGCTTTGACGTCTTAGCAGCTCAAACTAAACACAAATATATGAAATATTGGATATTCTTACACTGTGTCGGCTGTTGTAGTGCTAATGGCAACACAGCTAATGATGGTAATATAACTTCGCTATTTAGTTATTTTCTAACAAAAATGAAGGAGAAATGTACATCGTGTCCACAAAAAATGGACTTGGGCCTGAAGTTTTCCTGAATAAACTTAGCAAACTTTTAAATGCATTTTACGATCGTTAACATTCATTATTTTGATGATACGTTTCACTAAAACATGTAAAATTTGTTTTCGAAAATGAGTTGTCACTATCTGATGCTGCGGTAATTATGACGTCGTCGAAAAATGCCATTTTGAAGTGTCCGAGTTGAAAAAAAACTGAAATAGTCCGGATAACAACTTTAACAAATTAAAACGCACGTCTAAAATTTTGATAGTCAACATTAAACAAGAAATGTGAGCTAATTAATGCTCACGAGACGCGCGAAAGCCTATAGCAGTTCCAGTTCAGTAGGTTAGCTGAAAATTGGGGTATTCACACTAAGTTAATATACAAATATCTAATTCTCTATCTGGATCGCATAACGATAGTAGCGTGGCGCACCTTGTGAATGCTGTGCAAGAGGTTCTTGTAGAGCAAACGACAGCCATACTAACATGGCGGAAAGCAGAACTAACGTTGAAAATTTTAGGCAAAAAGTAATATACACTGTGTCTCAAAAACATCAAAAAACATTTTCAACTGTAACTTGAAAACCAGTTATCAGATTTTGATAATTTTGGCAAAAATATTTCTGACACAACTTGCCATCAAATGACCATTCAGTTTCCCACCTCACCCAACGTTTGTTTCTGTACTACCTGGGGAAATCACAACCAGCGAAATATCACTTTTTTATCAAATGCGATATGATTGCTTAATTAACACAACATGTAAAACGCATTTTGTTCACATTTGTGACACTATGGCTGACATTTCATTCAGTTGTCTTGGCGCACTATGTGAACACAGGCCAAGGAGACACTTTCTCCATTCATTAATAGCAGCAATGCAGTATCGATAATGTTCTGCTCCAGACCAATCCAGGCTCTACCAGTCACTTTTTGACTTCGCAAACATTCCTAAACTTCATCTGGTAAACACACTGCTGCAAGATGGTCAAACCTTGTAACACACCTGCTGTTGGGGCCCACAAATTAAGATAGATGGAATTTATTGACGTTTTTTCATTCATTTTAACACGTATTACACTTGGTCTGCTTTCCCCAGGTAGTGCATAAGCAGACGTTGGGTGAGGTGGAAACTAAAACTCTTATTTAATAGCCAGTTAGGGGGCTTATGTCGGAAATATTTCTGCCAAATATTATTAAAATCTGCTAATCTTTATTCACGGTATGATCGATAATGTTGGAGATGTTTTTTTCAGGTTTTCTGTTTATTTTAACACACATTTCGCTTGATCTGCTTTCCCTGTGTAGTGCAGAAGCATACATTGTGTGAGGTGGGAAACTGAACGGTCATTTGATGGCAAGTTGTGTGAGAAATATTTGTACCAAAAAGTATTAAAATCTGATTATTGGTTTTCATGTTACAGTTGAAAATGTGGGGGATGCTTTTTGAGATACATTGTATGTTTAATTATCAAATCTATCAAAATATTAAATTGCTATATTTTTCAACAAATGTTTTGTTTTTCATATTGAAATGTTTAACTAAATGCCACCTTCCCGCAAGAATGGCATTTTTGATGACGCTAAGGTTACGTCAGAAAGCGACAAGGAAATTTTGAAAGCAATTTTTACACTTTTGCCAAACCACGTCAGCTTAGAGTAGCCTAAATGACATGTCATATGGCTAAATAGTGAGTAGGCCTAATTAGCAAAGCGGCGTCGCGGGTTAAAAAGTGGGGCGAAATTTGCAATTTTCCGACAGACAGTACAAATTTCTAACGAAATTCCAACATACAACTGAAAATTACCGACAGAAGAGATCATATGTGTGCTCAAAATAACAATTTTGGCTTTTGATTTTCCGAAAATGGGGAACTTTTGGCCTCAAACTTTGCATCTTTGGACGAAAATTTTCCGACAAAAAGATTTTCCGACAGTCCAAAATTTCGGTGGGGGCATTTCCCCTCTCCCTCTGGTCACGACGACACTGGGCCAAGTATAGTGACTAGACACTGACGTCATCAGCTTGTCGCGGGCTGCGTCTGTTGTCGGCAATGCGCGTTGTTCTGAACTGGTCATAGAACTGTCCTGCCACGGCACCTCCTATCACACACACGCACACGTGCAATGTTATCATGTTAGATAGGCAAACTTTGCTCAAGGCTAAGTACTGTCCGCAGGCATGCTTGTGCAACATTTCGTGAATCACAAGGAGCGGGGGATCATCCGTTGGGCCTGAGGGGATCTTGTTCGTTTGACATACCCAACGGATTCTGTCCCGGGGATTTTCTCTGGGTGATTACGTCGCGGTCCACAGTCCAGCGGACGTCCTAAAGATTTTGACCGTTTCACGTTTAGCCTATTCGTAGGATTGTGTCCGGCAGGATTTTTCCGGTGACATTATTTTCAGGGTGGATTTTGTTTAGGGGGATTTTGCCAATGAAATGTGGCCTTTCCTGGAAATTTTATGATTGTCCGCCGTCGGTATTTTTTTCTGTAATCCTGCTAACAATCTTTCTGTCCCAGCTTCTCCATGGTAATAAATCCTAAAATCCGGTCCTGTGACTTTAACCGTTTGCATATGACCCTGATATTCCACAGATATTCCTGTTATTCCTTGCGTTTGTCGAAGTACATGTTCGTGCTAAATTTCGTAAATCTATGTGCCCTGGTTCTCGAATTATCCCGTTGACAGAAAAGAAACTGAGCGACGATGCTGAAAAATAATACCATACTGTCATCACTACCGCGGACAGTATAAATGCTTATCCAGACATCAAGCTAGTAGGCCTGTTTAATACACATGATAAGTATCATATGCGTGTCATGCGCACGTATGATTCAAAAATATCATACGTATCGTGAATGTATTAAGGTGGCCACAGTTACGGGCGAAAAAAATTCAAGAACTTTTCAAAAACTTTTCAATTTATCACGTCATGTTAGACTTTTTCGGTAGGCCTATGATTGGAAAAAAAATTTCACATCACAGTCACGACGATTTTGAACAACCGAAACTGAAGGACTTTCAAAACCAACTGACATCAAATTCCAAACATTCAAGACCCAATTTGGTTTTCAAGAACTTTCTAGGGCCGGGAAAAGAGAACGTTTTTTTGGAAATTTTCAAAAACCATCAGGCCATTCCAGGGCCTATGATCCCCCTAAGAACTGGAGGCAGTCCCCCCCTTTAC
>Ga0056128_1010698_pt1 | contig 11399 bp, 4 predicted proteins | sample WorMetLIZISLAND2_FD_71113 | JGI IMG/M metagenome (GOLD analysis project Ga0056128, IMG submission 71113) | Marine gutless worms symbiont microbial communities from Max Planck institute for Marine Microbiology, Germany - Olavius geniculatus... ... | reverse complement strand
TATTCTCAGTATCTCTCATTTCATTTTTCTTTTAAACATTTCAGTTCTTTTTAGTTTATGTGCTAGATTAAACTGACAGTGTGTTTGTCAGTTTTTGAGTGCAAATTTTCCATTGCATTGCATTGCATTGCATATCCTAGGAAAAAGGAACACTGGTGTCTGTCTGTCTCACAAGCGATGCATTTGTCCATTGAGGCCTTTAATGGCAGCCTCCTGGAAACATATCCGGGCTGTCCTGAAAAAAACTGGCTCCAGACAGCGGTTTATCGGTCAGTGCCTATCAGTTGCTGAGTCTGAATGTCTCGCTCGTCGTGGAGATCGCTATAGCCGGTCAAGCACACCAGTGAACGATGACTGATTTTGTCATTTATCTTTTGCTGTGTTCTTGATCTGACACTTTGTTTTTATCCATCACGTTGGTTGCATTTCGTTCATGTCTAATCATTCTAATGCACAAAGCTTTTTGACGCAAAATGGCTTTTAGTGTGCCGATAAGAAACATTTCATTCCAGCGATGTTCGGTAGAAGATTTGGGTTTTACATTTCCGATTCACTCGCTACCCGCTCTGACTATTCAGCTTAACTTCCACGTCTTAGTTTAACCGGTCGCATTCGTCACCGCTGATTTCGCGCCATAAATCAATGTCAATGTCACTTATTGTCTAAGACGTCGAACCAGCGAACGTCGCGCTGTTCTTTTCGATGTCGATACGGACAGCATACTTTGCCGAAATCGGATTTCCTGCATAGCATCGGCGGTCCGTTTTTTCGGCCGCCTTGACGTTTGTGATTTTAATTCGACAGTGATTGATGCTGCTGCTGCTGCTGCTGGGGGCTGATAATTCGTATCGATTTATCGTAGATCGTCGCGTCGCATCAAGTGACGAACGACGTCGCATGCAACCGACCCGGCGGGAAACGAGCGCAGTCCCCTTCCCCATTGTCAGAAGCTCCCCCGAGACAAAAGCCTTTTTCTCTGACATAAGTCCCTACTGCACGGTAGGAAAATTGCCCCCTCCCTCCTCCGGGTGGAGAAATATCTGAATGGCCAATGTAAGACGAAAGCCATGGCAAAAACTTCGGACAGTACATAACGCTGGGTTTTTTTGTCTTATCTTGACTGTGCAGCATGAACGTCGCTAATGAAATAGCTTTTTGTGCGGAAGGGGACAATGTCCGACAACCCGGGGGATGGCGAGAAGGGAGTGGGGTTGGAATGGGGCTGTCTTGTCTGCTGTCCGTTTCTGCCTCTGCAGCTTCTGTTGACTTCATCGATGATCTGCGCGCAACGTCCTTGCCGCAACGAACGCCGTTGGCCAGCCGTCGTTTCTTTCTGCACCTGAATACCCCACCAAGACTCTCGCCCGCGTCGTCGTTTTATGCGTTTGTTTGTCAGTTTTTATATACGCGCAACAAATTTCTGAAATTTATTTTGAATTTATTATGGCTGTTTATTATCAGTTCGACGGAAAAGATGTAGGCTATGTACAGTACAGTAAATTCGACGGAAGTGAATTCATTATCGAGCATGTCACACAGACTCACGCGCGGTGCGCAATCGTCGGCATAGAAAGCTCGGATTGGATATCGGCCGAAATGAACTAATGTCACTAATTTAGGTTTTCTTAATGAATTCGGTGGTTTTTATCTTAGGTTTTTATTTTGTAAACCGCTAATCATTTTTTGATTATTTTGATGGTTTGGCTGACCGACTGGCTGACTGACAGATTGATTGATTGATAATGACATATTTCGCGATGTTATTAGGAAAAACTACTCGGGAAAAATTGACAATCAACTCGCTTTTTTTACCGCAGTCGGCCCAATTTTTACACCGTTTTTAGACAGCAAATGTATGAAAAAAAGGAAACGGAAGTCGGATGACGTGACTCGTTGAAGAAGCGTTCTTTAGACCTATTCTAGGACAAAACGCCCAAGAAAGAATGCAACGAAAAGTCAGAATACTGGGTATGCTGCGGGGAATCTCAGGGACTTATTTTGCGAGTGTTCTCGGATCCTTAATCGCCAGCACAGCAGCCTGCGATGTCTCAGACCTTAGAGACAGTTAAGGCCTACATGTAGAATTAATAGTATTGGATAATGAAGTATAACTAACCCGGCAAGGAATGGAAATGTGGGTTGTTTATCAACATCGACGTTAGATTTCTGATAATATAGATTATTTCTACTTCAGTCTATTGCGCTTTTACAACTCTTTGCGTGTTTCATTTGGCAGGCACATATAGGCGTTTGCATTTATTTTCATTTTTGGCTACATTTATAGCATCGCTTGACGCAAATTTATCGTTTTGAAGTTTTTTACTGGTCAACCGTCAGCAGAGTGCGTAAAGCTAACCAGCTGACCAGCCAGTCTGGAATATTTCAGAGATGCTGGTATACGTAAAGCTGCAGCAAAAACAAAAGCAGAAAAAATAGGACCCTAGTAAGAGAAACACAAGTTCCGTGCGCTCAGTAACGCGAGCTTAACAACGATGCTTGCAGTTAATGTTTAATATTCAACGAGATGCAACACGTGCAATGCTCACTAAAGGACACATCGATGGTGAAAAAGTTTGCAAACAAAAAGATTCTCATTCGCGGATCATCGTAGTGCGGCTGTGCTTTTCACAATTTGACGTTTACGCAGATTAACCTAAAGATCATTCAATAAACACGCTGCAGAAGAAATTCGAAACAGACTTACTTAAGGGCAAAAAAAGCCAATTTACATACGGGTAGGTCTAGAATTTATTTCCAGTGAATGACGTTTCAGTGACGAGCATGTCATATAGCATACGTGACGATCATCGGGACGATCGTATTTCTGTCTCGCGTTGGTCGTAAATCACAGGCTTAAAAGCCTCTCAGAAAGTGACCGCGAGAATCAGTCATAAACTTATTACGAAGAAAGAAAGCGACCGACCGACGATGTTGCATGATAAATTAGACAATTACCAGAGAGCCAGGGAGAGAAAGGGAAAGGCGACATCACGGCGCCCCGTAGCGGTGAAGATTTATGTATCATTACATAGACGGACAGACCGAATGAGCGATGTCCCCTAGTGGCTGTAGCGAAACATCTGTCTGTATGCAGCTGTCTGCAGGGAATCATTTTGTCCCCTTGGAGGCTGTACACCCCCATCAGAGCTGGGCAGTATTTGAAATAGGCCTACTTGTATTTAAAATATGTATTTGAAATACTTTTAGTATTTAGTATTTGGTATTTGAAATACTCACTACTGAGTATTTTGTATTTAAGTATTTCAAATATTTTTGCCTTTAACAGTATTTCTAAAATACTGCATTTAAAATATTTGTCTAAAATATATTTTAATTCACATAATATGTGTAGTTTGTGTACATTACACAGAATTTGTGCACTTGAGTTGTGTTATTGAGAACTTTGTTGAGGACTATGCATTTTAATGTTTTCAAACTGCTGTTATGACTTGAAAGATTGTTTGATGGCACTGTGTCTAGTCGTTTTTAAAAAATATTTTAGTGTGTCAGCATGTTTTGTTAGTATTTTGTATTTTTTAAAAAGTATTTTAAAATATGTATTTGATATTTAGTATTTGAAATACTCAGTATAAAGTATTTTGTATTTTAGTATTTGAAATACTTTTTGAAACATATTTCGTATTTTGTATTTCAAATACTTTATATGGAGTATTTTGCCCAGCCCTGACCCACATTGAAATGTCGACATTCCCCAAAGAAAAAGTGGCCCAGAAGGTGTTTTGGGTGAAACCAGTGTGATTCCTGCATCAAACATTGATAATTTTCGATTTCAAGTGTTGTATGTTTGCACCTGTTGCAGAATTAGTTGCAGGTGTTAAAAATATATTGTAGATCGATGCACTTTGCAGCTTTGTTAACTAACTTCATTTGTGCACAGTTAACACACATAGGCTTCTCTGCGGTTTTTTGGCGCATCCGATCTTCAGAAAAGTAGGCAAATTTTTCGCTTTTATTAAACGACTAAAAATGTTTAAGCTCTTTTCGCCCCATTGGGGCGTCTGCACCGTATAAGTTTTAGGAAATAAGTTTTTTTCTGAAAAATTTCTGCGATTTTGATAATTATATTCACGATATTTTGCAAGCAGAAGTGTTATGTGACACTTAGAATGCACCAAATTCGGCTTTTCGCCGGGGCTCTGTCCCGCATCTCACGATGCTCTCTCAGACCTCCTAGTAGGCTGGGGAGAGGGATGCCCCTCCCCGTTTTTTTACCTCTTCGACGCCTATATATACGGCGCCTCGTTTTCGACGCCTGCGGCGTCTCACCTTGAGTTACAAATACAATACAATACAATGAGTTAGGGGGAACTTGCTCCAAGGACTTACGGAAATAGACGCCGCTGCGCCCCCAATCCAATTTCTGATTAGGGGCTCTGTTGCTGGACCACTCGCAACTTGAATCTGACACCTCTTTTCCCAGATGACAAATTCTGCATAACTCCCTGTCTGTATGTGTAGAATGCGATCAGATGGTGCTGAGCCAGGGAGAGTCGCGAGGCATAGTCACTAGTCCAAACTATCCACACAACTACCCGGTCAACGTTTCGTGCCATTATTACATCGACGGGCTCGTCGACAAGCAGAACTTGGAGAAGGTCAAGCTAGTTTTCGACGACTTTCATCTGCCCACAGTGCCCGATAGGTAACCACACATCATCCAAACTTTTTTGTTTTTTTTTACGCTGACTGCTCAGTTTCTGTGCTTATTATTTCAACGCACCGTAGTCGTTAAAATCGATAGCTACCAACGTGATTAGCGTTGACGGAATAATTTAATTCAGAAGTTACACATATGGCTTTACATATGGCTATAATGGCTTTACGCGAAATAAACAATAACTGCGTTGAATTCTATAGACATTTATTTGTCTCAGAAAACTGTATTTGTATCATTTCTTTCGCGCGGTCGTAATAAAATGAGTATGCAAACAAATTGTTTTTAGATAATTCATCAGTGATAAATTTACGTCGGATACACAGTCGTCAGCAAGGTGTAATGTGGTTTTGTCACCTGTACGTCATGTACCTGTATTAGTTGCAGCAACGGTTACCTGAGTGCCTACGTGCGCGGTCAAGACATCACGACCACGCCCGCTGACCATCTGTTCTGCGGCCAGACTTTACCCGGCCAGCTGGTCACCTCCAACCCGCGACTTCTGCTTATATTCAACACGACCAATGCCATGTACTCCGGCCGGGGCTTCAGCGCGCGCTACCACTTCGTCACCAGTACGTATCAGGAATTTTTCCCAGCGAGCAATGGTTTTTATTCCTCAAACTGCGAATCAAAATCGGGCTTAAGTCCTCCCCCCGCTTTTGGGCTTTAGTTCCTCCCCCGCCTTCAAGCAACTTTCTCTTTCTAGGGGGAAGTTTGATTGAAATGTAGACTGTTCAGTGAAAAATTAGGAGAGCTTTGTTTTACATCCTAAACAAACTCACTATTTTTCAGTCGGCGCATTCTGACCCACCTGTATAGGGGTCTATACGAGCAAGCGCCGGATAGATATGCGGAGAGAGTATTTGGGGACATGATGTCAACGACGTCGTTACAGATTGTTCTAATATCATCAGAATTTTTATTATCTGTGGAAACTTGCATCCGGAAAAAAACTGTGCGTGCACTTAAATTATTTTCCCGGCACTCAACGTAGCTAAATTTTTCACCACAAAGTTACGCACTCATTGTACTAGATTTCGTGGTTCATTGGCTCGGTTCTTTAGATTATTATTATTATTATTATTTAGATGTTGGATCTTTAGATTATTAGTGTCTGATACATTTGTGGTTAACTTCTGGATCATGAAAACCTGCTTATCGGTGTACTTTCTAGGAAAATTGGGCTTAGGCTTAGGCTCTTAGCCCACAGCTGATCATATCATGTTATATAGCCCTTCCAATTACAGTGCGTCAGTGAAAATGAAAGTGTATCGCGGATAGGCTTGTAAAGTCGTTCGGGTCAATTGGTCAATGATGCCGATCGATATACAGGGTGTTTCAGCAATAACGGCACATAGTTTACAACATTATAATTTTAAGGGTTAAAAAGGTTAAAGGTTGTGTTATAACTCTTAATAGAAGCCCATTCCAGAGCTACGGAGCATCAACTGTTGTATGGGATCACACAGTGTTACCTGCCACCTGACACAGGTGAACGTGCCCCACCTTAACCCCAGCCAGATAGGCCGGTACTCGATTTACCTACCCCGGAGGTATGGAAGGCTCAGTTGACCTAGGCGGCTGGTTACATACCGAGATGGTTCACCTGCCCGCAGGCAGTCACCAATTCAAGTACTAACCCGGCCCAGCGTAGAGTAACTTCGTCGATCGGATGAAACGCGTTACCACTACGCCACGCCACCAACCCAACTCAACCGTATACGTCACAGAGTCGTGTTTTTTTTTCAACAAAATGTTTGGAAAAAAATCGCTCACATTTAGACAAAGGCCATTGTCTGAATACGGCAATGAAATGTCTGTAGACTATGCTATCCCTGGCACGCCGGCAGTGCCTAGTGACAGTCATCGTTGTCACTTCATCTACCGCAGCAGTGCGGCCGTGCACGGCACGTTCAACTCGCCGCGACACCCGAGCAATTACCCCGACAACACCACATGCGTCTACGACTTCCTGGCCGCCGACAACGAACAAGTTCGCATCACCTTCGAACACTTCAAAGTCGAAAACGACGCCGGAAAGTAAGTGTGGCATACGTGTAGCTCCGTCGTCGTTAGTATTGATGTCTTATAGGGTGTTTATACGATCGAGCAAACATCGAGCTGGCTCAAGCAGGCCATTGGAACCCTGCCCAAAATGTAGGCCTAGGCTTAGGCTCTTAGCCCACAGCTGATCACGTGTTATATAGCCCTTCCAATTACAACCCGCCCGCCCTCCTAATTAGCATGCTGGAACATCAAGCTAGCTGCTCGACGTTTGCTCGATCATGTAAACACCCCATTACGCAGAGTTTCAGCTGTGCTTTTCTTATACAGTTTTTTTACTGGTGCGGAGTAGCTTTCCAAATTTCTGAGTGATTTCCAATTTTGAATCGTTTTGAATAAAGAATTGGTTGTCTCTGGAGAAAATTCCGCTACATTGTTTTAAATGATTTTCTTCGCTAATGACTCTTTGCTACCTTAATAAACCAGACTGCAACATGCTTTGAAACACAAAGGTATGCCATCCGTTTAAAAACCGTATGGGGATAGTGGTGTATTTTTAACCCTAATGTTTTACGCTGTGAAATAGGTTTTCTTACGCACAACGTCCCATCTGCATCGCTGAAAAAAATAGAATAAGAGTTTACACCGCAGCCTAATGGTATGCATGATGCTAATGATGACGACAATAATAACATGATTTTATTTTATCAGTTACCATCATCATCACGACGCGAAGCGTTCAGCCGTAGCATTCCGCCGTTGCGATTTGTCGCCAAAACGAGCGATCTTCTGCCAGCTGCAGAGCGTGGGTCACTGATATTCCCGTGTCCCGGCAGATCTGATGGATCCAGGTGATGGGAGGTCGACCACGAGTGCGTTTCCAATCAGGAGATGGTCGGGCACCGTCTTGGGCTTCGCAGCAAGTCCGAAGTTATCAGTTACCGCCTGTCATAAAATAGTAGCGACCATTTAGTCGCATACACATCGTGTCTGGAAAAAAAGAGTCTGCAGTATTTTCTACAAACTTTAACAAGCATATGTATGATTTTGTATTTTTTTACCTCAAATTATGCTGATACTTCACCTTTCTAAAATCTTACATTCCTCACTCTCTTCGGATGGCTATGCATTGCTGACGACAATTATTCGTCGAGCAGTAAGTTAAAAAGTTAAAGATCGTATGTAACTGTTTGTGGAAAACCCACCACTGAGCTACAGAGCGTCACCTGCCACATGGGATCACACAGTGTTATCTGCCACCCGACACAGGTGAACGCGCCACGCCGAAAAAACGGCCGGATAGGCCGGTACTCGATTTACCTTCCCCGGAGGGATGGAAAGCTGAGCTGAACTTGGTGTTAGTTATATACCAGGATGGTTTACCTGCCCGCAGAGTGACAATGACCCATCCGAGTAGTAACCACTTGATAGTGACCCGACCGGGAGTCGAACCCAGGACCTCATGATCGCAAGTTTGTCGGTCACTACCGTTGCGCTACCAAGCAAGTGTCTGTCCGCCCGTCTGTGTGACGCAGCTGCAGTACGGACTACGTCGACGTGTTCAGTCTCAAGCCGCGACGACGCAGCGCAGACACGACGTCGGCCGATCTCGTCTCCAGGCTGGACAACATGGAACCGATCCAGCTGGGTCACTACTGCAGCAAGCGGCTGCCCGGTCCGCAGGTCTCCGAGGAACGCTCTTCCGCCATGCGTGTCGTCTTCAGCTCCAACGCTCAGGGCATCAACACTGGCTTCCGCGCCAAGTACGAGTTCATCGACAAGAAACCCGTCAGCAAACGTACGTCCCGCGTCTTCGCTGTACGTGTAAATCGTGCAACAATAAAAAAAACTCGGCAAGCGTTTAGAGAACAGGGCGTCAACTTAGTGCATTCGTTTCATCATCACGCTGCTTTTCGGCGTTTGTTTTTTTTAGTTTAGTTGTACGTTATGGGGTGTTTACACGATCCAGCAAACGTCCAGCAAACTTCCAGCAAATGTATTCAAAATACACGTGCTAATGCTGGACGTATGCGGGAAGTTTGCTGGATTTTTGCTGCTATATGTTATAATGGACGAGCCAGCTGGATGTTTGCTGGATCGTGATTGTGCAGAATCTTTAGCAACAATACATGGCATGGACGCATGGGAGTCTACAAGAACAGCACACTTAGTAGTATGACGTGTCTTTTCTGACTATTCTCCTTAATGCTTTGCTGAGCTGACGCCCTGTAAAACAAATCACAAGGTTCTTGTTCTAACTTGATCCGATGGTGACTGGGTTTGAAGTAATAACTTTTATCAGCAGTATCAGCAGTAAATTTACAATATAGTAGTGATTAAGTATCCTACACCAAAAGCGGAGTTAAATAAGAACTTGTGTGGTGAAGTATTAGTTGTTTCTTGAGCATGGCGACGATGGCGTCTTAAGTCAAACCAAGATCGCGGTGTAAGCAACATCTGGGGTGTTGAACGATGAGTTTGATTGCTAATCTTCTCTGTTCAATATCCCAACTACCAACCAATTTGCCACATTAATACCCCGTTTGCGCGATCAAGTTGGCTCGACGAGCTGGCTCGATTAACCGGCTATATGTTAGCTGGACGAGCCAATTCGATGTTTGCTCGACGTTTGCTCGATGTCTGCTCGATGTTTGCTTGATCGTGTAAACGGGGCATTACACGTTCTCTGAAGTTCGTACGCGTACCCTATCATGTTTCTTATTTTTTTAAGAACACATAATTATGTCACAAGTTAGTGTTGTACGGATTGTGCGTTTTACATAGGTTGTTTCCGGAACATAACGACAGGCGTGATGGGGTACATAGACTCGCCAAACTACCCGCACAAGTACCTCATCAACAGCACGTGCGAGTGGTTGGTGTCGACGAGAGATCGGCGCTCGCGGTTGCTGCTCACCTTCGAAGTCTTCAGCATGGAAGGCGGGACCAGTAAGTATATACCGCTAAGCAATAATGCCTTGTTTACATCTCGGTCGAACCACGCATGTTAAAATTTTACTTTTCGACTAACGATTACAAGTGAATTTGTAACATTTCTGTGTTTAACCGGATAGCTTTGTCGTCGTAATTCGATCAGTCAGTCATTGTTTGGACGCTTGTTTATCGTGATCGTCATGTTTGACCGAGCCTTGGATACCGTGTGTGGTCTTTCTGTAACGCATACACTGTAGCTAAATAGTACATCGTAGGGGGTCGCCGATGGACGTTGATTGGGCTATAAGTACTGAGGAGTTCCTATAGGCTGTCAATAGTAGCCATGTTTCTGTAGCGGTTTGGCTGCAATTTTGAATGCAAAGTTGCCGCCTGCAGCCATTACCCATGTGCTCTGAATTACCGTATCGTATTTTAGCATTCATTGTGTTGTTCGATATAGCAGCGTCACCATAGCGTGTGTAGGACTGTAGTCACTGTGGGAAATCGCTTGCTTTCCGCGACCAGAAGTCGGACGCTATCTTTAGATATAGGGCCTGGGAGGTAGAGTCGGCCCACTCTAGCGATAGCTGAGCTTCTTGTCATATTTGAGGCTGCAGTCACCTGTGAAATAGTAATGAATACCAAACCAATAACCGAAGTAATGTATTTGTCTAACACTTCTATTTTAGCTTACACATAACGATTATTTAGGTCCATTGTCGAACAAATGCGCGATTTTGCTGAAAAATATTCCCACTATTTTACTGGTTAAAACATTTTATTTATGTGGCAGACGTGGCAAAGTGAGACGCCAAAACGTTTGTACAACATTTGCCTATTTGTTGCATGTGTCATCGTGTGTTCAGAGTCTGGCTGTGGTAATGCGGTGCTACGGATCTACAGTAACAAGTCCACTATGCCGACGCACGAACTGTGCGGCATCTCGGACGAGGAAATCGTCTCCGCCGCAAACTCCGTCAGATTTAAGTGCGTTTCAAACCCACTTTTCAAACGCTTCTATTCCATTCTCAATAACCGCAGTTCAAAAGTCAATAGGCACACATAATAGTTCAAATATAATGATGATCTCATTATCTCGGTGTCCTCCCATTGTGCCTAATAACATTTCGCCTAATCCCACTTCGCCTGCGCTTACGGTTAAAGTTAGAATTTAAGTTAAACGTTAGGGATTCAACGAAAATACTTAATCTAGCCATACTAGATACGACTGTGACTGTTGGTACTGGATTCACAGCAGTACACTTTTTAAAGTAAAAAAACGGGCGGCCTAGTGGCAGGGGACAAGGAAGGGTGCAATTGCCACACCCCTAAATTTCAACCTGCCGAAAATTATGTAGGCCTATTGTGAACCCGTTTCTTCGGAGATCTTGAACGCCAAAATAGGGGGTATTATGGATTTTTTGGCGATTTCGGGCTGCGACACAAGTCTATAACATTCACAAGGTGGCGCCACGAAACTATCGTTATGCGATCCAGACAGAGAATTTGGTATTTGTATATTAAATTAGCGTGAACACCCCAATTTTCAGCTAAACTACTGAACCGGAACTGCTATAGGCTTTCGCGCGTGTCGTGAGCATTAGCTCAAATTTTTTGTCACATGTTGTTTTCGAAAGTCACGCATCAAAAGACGCACCTGGATATAGAAGAGTTAAGATGGCGGACAGGTCAGTCGCGTTTACGCTAGCTCTCTGTTTTTGGTAAATTTTCATGGTTTACGTTGGATTTCTGTCAGCATTTCACGCATCTTTAGTTGCATCTC
>Ga0056128_1010696_pt1 | contig 11399 bp, 6 predicted proteins | sample WorMetLIZISLAND2_FD_71113 | JGI IMG/M metagenome (GOLD analysis project Ga0056128, IMG submission 71113) | Marine gutless worms symbiont microbial communities from Max Planck institute for Marine Microbiology, Germany - Olavius geniculatus... ... | reverse complement strand
TTTTTTGTTTTTGTTAAAACATAAACGTACAAAATTACAAATATGATTTATTTCTCATGTGCAAATTGCGTTCAGTTGGTTTTTGATCTGTACATTCCGGTTTTTAGTCTTTACAAATGGTAGGTTTTTGTTTTTAACTGAGTTAGATATTCTTTGCGTGTATAATGGCAAAAAAGTAGCGATTGAAAACATCTGCAGTTTAATGTTTTATGCGTGTTTTAATATTTTTTTTCAAAAGTTTAAAAAAAATGTTTTTTTAATGTTTTTTATTTGCAAGTCAGTGATTTTAACATTTATGATTACGATAGACTTCCGTTATTTGTGTCTTGGTACCAATAGCACAAGTGCATAATACATAGCGTGTATTTTTGTGGGATGTATTTTATTCTTTTGTGTTCTTTTTGACTGACCTACGGTAGCTAGTCGAATCGCAACTGTAGTGTCACGTACAGTTTTGGGAACAATTTTAATCAAGTGATTTATAAATCACGATTTAAATCATTTCCCGTGACTTCTGATTTGGTTTAAGTATTGTATCTATACTATTGTTCATGCTATTACAGCAACATACCGTAAAACGAATAGAAGATTCCGTCTTTTATTATAGCAAGTAGCAAGAAAGTTTGTCAAGTAGCAATCAAGTTGCCTTGAGCCCCGGCGTGTATCCGAGACCCGCTTTTATTCGGACGCGGCTCCTCTTCCAAGTTATAGGCCTACGGTATAATTATGTCTACAGTTAGCCTATACGCAGTGGCCTATAACAGTATTTGGAGCGTCGGTTTATTACCGCCCCGAACGTCTTGACTGCGTGCATCTCTGGCGAAGGCGAAAGAAGATGGCAGGAGAGAGTGGGGTTCGGGTGGGTTTTCTGGGGGTGGAATGGAGTTCTGATTGATCCGTGCGCATACGGACTGATGCTATTGTTAAGCACACGTCGCCACCAACGACGCACTTTCACCACATGACATCCGATCAGATCATTCCCTGCATAGTAATATCGCTGTTATTATTATTTTTTAAACCGTCACTACATAAGTTTACATGCACTACATGCCGTGCCGGTTAAGGTGACAGTCATTATCAATCAATCATTTATTACGCCAAAAAGCAGCACACCCGATGCATACAGATTACAATAAAACATCGTGCTGTAAGAAGTTGAATACATGATGCTACAAAACAATTAGCGACATGCTGTCTGTAGGCTACGTTTGTCTTTCGCATTCATGCAGCCTGCTAAATTCGTTGCACGGAATGAGATAGAATAAATTATTGTTGACATATACGTGAGTAATCTTGTATTATCAGGTAACAAACGCACATGTTTGCAGTTAAAAATGGACTCTAATGTAGACAGTTAAGATTATGCACATTAAACAGTTTTAAAAATTAAAGTCAACGCACAGCGAAGGAACGCCTCTGTAACTCGTAACATAATTAGGATATTCAACTTTATTCACCATAAAATGGTAGCACGTATAAAAAACACGAACATGATTAACAACACAGCGGACGGTAAGACAGAGTAACAGTAAGATGACACAAATAGATGAAAGCCTTAACTAACGAGCGAAAAACCCGAAACTCTGTTCAAACTTTACCGATCCATTACCCAAGACAACGCTGGGTAAGGATACAATTGAAGGGAACTGAACTGGGGAAGGCACAATTGAATACTCTTGACAATTTCAATGTTATTTGTACTCAATAACTTCATAAAGAACCTGTTAAATGCAAAGTCAATTGAACTGAAATCCGACTTGAGCGAGCACGAGGAAGTCCATAAAATAATACACAAACACATTTACTATTTAACAACTGTAGGCCCCCTATAGTAACTTCTTCAGAGGCAACACGCTCAACTTTGCCAAAGACACTGTTTGCAGCACGATAGAACGAGCGTTTGGGCTTATCGAGAGAGATTTTAAACCGAGAGGATCGCACAATATGAACACCCAAATATCGAAGTTCATCTGACCACTGCAGAGCTATTCCATTCAAATAAGAAATAAAAGTCATGACGCGCGGGAATAACCTTGCGTGGAGGAAGTCGATGCTTAAGACAAAGCTCACTTATAGGTCATAGATCAAGTGGGAAAAATCCGCGAATTAGACGAGGTTAATACAGTGGCGGATTTATGCTTCAGCCAGGAGGGGGACGGAATACCCCCTCGCTTCTCCCCATCCTTCCCTCCTCTTCCCTTTTCTTCTTCTCTTACTCATTGTTTTCCTTTCTCTTCTTTTTGTTCATTTTCCCCGCTCCCTTCCCTTAGAAGTAGGACCTCTTGAATCCAGCTATGGTGTCTAGGGAAGTACTGTGTAGGGATATGCTAAACCACGGACTGGTAGTGGGATAAGTGAATGTTAAGCGAACTTATACGCTCCAGACAGCTGTTTAACCGACACTTATTTTACGCTGGCTGACAGTCGGTCGTGTGGCATACACTCTGGTTCGTTTGGTTGCGCATGACTGCACCGGTGGGTTATCGACACGTTATCCCACTCTATGAGATATAGACATAGCCAATACGAGCGGCAGCGTGGAATAACAGTAATTGTCACGTCGTGCGTTGGGCAATAACGTGGGATTTCATTTCTTTCAGCGTTATAAACGCACCCAGCAACTCAAGGATTTACCGTTGTGCGACAGTGACAGAGCAGTGGTGCCCGCAGCGGGTAGCCTACAGTAAAGCATTGACCGTTCAATAACATAAACCTCAGATTTATAGCCACGAGACCCGACGCCAAGCCCGCATACGTGACTCCCGCGGGAATAACCACCATCAATAAAACTCTTACTTAATGCCTCATATCTTGTAGCGTCTGATTGATGACCCGTGCAGTGTAAGCGTAATAACGGAATTGTCGGGGCGTGGCACCGGGGCACATCTTCCAAATAGCTTGTACTCCGTTTATGGTATTTTCATTTTCATGTCGTCCTGTGCCAGTTTTCCTTTTGATTGGTTCAACTGACTCGCATACTGTGTACTCAGATGCGCTGTCAGCCTGCCTGGAATGTGGACTAGCTGTGCCTAGAAGTTGAATGGATGATTGTCTACGTTCAGTGTCGTGGTTTTGTTTAATTTTTTTGTTTTGTCGAGTTGTTTTGCCGCATTGCTGTTTCATAGTAAGCCTATTAGTATTTAATTCGTACACTTTATAGAAAATTTAAATGGTCAGATAAACCTTAACAGAGCTGCGTTCAGATTCGGTCGGCCCGGCGTCGAAATGAACGTTCAACATGAAAGCCGCTTTGCTGTGCTTCAACTTATCTTCCTAGTAAATGAGGTAAGTTTCAAATTCGTTAACATAAAATAACAAAATCTGCATTTATTATCATAGGCTTGCGCAACGCAACCGAAAATGGCTATCGTTTGTTAGTAACTGTTAATCATTTCAGTTTTTAACGTTTGTAAGATAAAGTACGAGAAATTTGAGCTAATGCTCACGAGACGCACGAAAGCCTATAGCAGTTCCGGTTTAGTAGTTCAGCTGAAAATTGGGGTGTTCACCGTAAGGTAATATACAAATACCAAATTCTCTATCTGAATCGCATAACCATAGTTCCGTGGCGCCACTTTGTGAATGATATAGACTTGTTTCGCAGCCCAGAATCGCCAAAAAATCCATTAAACCCCCTATTTTGGCGTTCAAGGTCATTGAATTCGGCGCCAATCGAGAGCCATTGTGCAACTTCCTATTAGTGATTAATAGTAACCTAGGCCCTATCTCGCACCGTTACTGAGATACAGCGACTTATTTGCCAAAAATCGCAAATTTTGCCTACCCCACTCTCATTTAGCGCCCTTGTTCGGGGTGACCCCTTCAAATTTATGGAAAAGCTTTATGGTTCCTGAAACTAGAGTCTTTCAGGCAGCCGACGGTGAAGAGTTGGTGATCCTAGCTTGCACCGTTTTTGATCTACCCGTGTAACAGACAGACAGACAAACAGACACAGACAGACAGAATTGCGATGGCTAAGACGCGCTGAAAGCAGTAGCTGCTTTCGCGCGTAAAAATCGACGAAAAATGGCAAAAAGTGATGGAACCGCGAATTCGTGTAAACAAAGCTAATCTGCCAAAACAGTTTATAGACACGGTAGTGACGTTACGTATAATCATTATTGAAGTTGGATCGTATCGGATTGGACCACAAATTAAGACTTTGTTTCGGGTTGAGTTTGGTTATGTTTCATTTAATAAGTCGGGGTTGAACTTGAATCGTGCTTTGTTTAGGCTAATTGCTGCTGTTGGTTTTGTCGTCGACGACGGCGACAGTATTTTGAGTAGCTGTGTGCTGGCCACGAAACTTTTTAGATGTGTTTACGTATAAAATAAAGCCAAAGAAGACATTGTAAAACACATAACATTTATTTAGTGCTAACATTCGTTTCACCTATGACCATAGCCATAAGCGGATCTAGGAGTTGAAGTTGGGGGCAAAGTCGTACTTTAGTATCTGTACAAATTTATACTGCACTGCATATGCGAGACAAAAAGGGCGACTTTAGCATCTTGGGGGCCATGGCCCTTTTGGTTCCCTAAATCCGCCTATGACCATAGCCGACCTTCACTTTGCGATGGTTGCCGTGTTCAGTGGTGCCGGCTATTAAAGCTTTTAGCAAAATTTTCACGAAATCTACTTTGCTTTATTTACAGGTTACGTTTTCTCTATTTTTAGTCTCAAATGACAGTCGTATTTTGCCTTTTGCACCCCCCTTTCTTAGCAAGCGAATGCCACCTGGCTAGTGATTGCAATCCCGGGATTGGATTTTCAATTCCGGGATCTAGGATTGAGAAATTTGTAATCCCGGGATTCCGTTTCGGGATTAGGCTCACAGATTGGTCGTCATTTTAGTATCCTTTATTGACTTATTTTGTGCATATGATGTAGTATTATACGGAAGGTATATCCGAACTGCAGGGAGTGATAATGACTGTCAGAATACGAATTATTAGGCCTACAGTGCACAGCAAAGAGTGGAACTCTAGCGAACATAAATAATTTATTCAGCTGACGGCTAAAATTCTTATTTCTATCATTTAACACGCGAAAAAAGTACGATTTTAACTAATTTTGTAATCTCGTAATTCCGGGATTGGGACGTCGCTAATCCCGGTATTCGGAATTGGCGAAAACGGCCGGGATCCCGGGATCCCAGGATTCAGGATCTCGGGATTGCAATCGCTACACCTGGCCTTGAACACGGTTCAGTATATACGCAATATAGAATTAGAATTTAAAATGTATGGTTTGTGATTGGCGGGCTTCTGCCCGAAATTGTGATGCGCTGTATACATTTATTTAATTATTGTCACGACCGGAAAACATTAAGACAGCATGTAACAACATCTCCGCGACTTCCGGTTTCACCGCCGTCATAAAATTTATTAACATCCGGTTCAGCAGCAGACTGTTAATCTCGAGATCACTCAATTAAGCCAGCTGTATTAGAGCCGCTCAAAGGGCCAACTTCTTCGTTGCGGAGTATAACGTTTATTAATCCACAAGTTGCAATCTACAACGACTTTGCAAAAAGTTTTTTTTAAAAACCCACGACAAATTTAAACATCCTTTGACATGCTGTACGACTTGCACAGTGAAGACACGACAAATCGAACCAGTGGAGCAGCGAGTGGGGGTGGGTGGCTATTGAACGCTGGCCGAGTGCAATGTAGTAGCTAGTATGCTGTTTGTCGTTCGTTGCTTGGAGCCGACCTACATGTATAAGCATTGATTTCTTACCTACCTGCCCGCCTAGCTTGGCGTCTTGCTTAGTCCAACAACTAATCTCCCTTTCCCGGCACACCGGCCACCGCCTTATTATTACCGTGTCTTTCTTTCTCTGTGCGTGTCTGTGTATGTGCGTGTGATGTCGGCGGCATATTCTTTGATCCATATATTGCCTGACTTATGTTGAACGTCGCCCGGTATTAAGCCGCATCCACACCTAAGTTTGACGCCGGCACGCGGACACGCACACCGACGGAGAGGCTTAGACTAGAGCCGCGGTGTTAGAGCGAGTTATAGGCAGATTAGCCACGACACCTGCAATATTAACCCATTTTACGTATCAGTTAGTGTTCCATTTCTTTTATTTCATTTTCCTTTAAAAAAGTTTTAGCTCTTTAGTTGATGTACTAGATTAAATTGGCAGCTTGAATTTTGCGCCCGGCTGGTAGTTACGTTACATGTGAAGTTGGGTGAATAAGTAAAAAAAACTACATTTTCTGGTCTTCGGACACCGGCTTTGTATAAAACTGCTTTTATTCTCACAGAGATGTACTATCGTGACTACAGACTCGGTGCTGTAAAAATGCGATTTTAGTTTTGGTTTTTGTTCTTCGCTGTTTGGTACTGATCTCTGGCTTTTGTGGTCGTCAACCGCTTACTAAAGTAAGTAAATTCTAAGGTAAATTTGCAACTTAGTGGCCAAAATAGCCGGTGATTTACTTGCATGTAAATTTCGTTTGTTTTTAGCAATGCAATGTCAGTTTAGTTTTTGTATTTATCTAGATCCAGATTAAATCAAGTTCAGTATTTTCTACACATTTTCTATTACATAATGTATCTTACTGAATTTACTGATGATCTTCGATGCCGCCGTTGCGATGCTTGTATTAAAGTGAGAAAAGACACCACAGGGCACCAAATACTCATTTTAAAATTACTTACTTTCTTATTTGTAGCCGTAGTATTTTCATTATTGTTAAAATTGTTGACTTTTTTCGTCCTATAGATTTGATTATAGTAGTCAATTTTAACACTACAACGAGCGAAGGACACTACTATAAATCACGCCAAATTTAGTACTTTCTTGACCACCTTTTGGTTATTTGCAGTGTATGAAAATAATTAGCGCGATGGAAAAAGATTATAAGCAGGTAATAACCGCGGGCAATTTGATTAGTTTTCAAAGCAGTATGTAGTTACAAGGACACGCGTGCGCTCTAGCAAGGCATGAAATTTATTACCTATACTATTCAAACTGTGCTTTTGCTTCGGTTAGTTTGTTTGCTTGTCAGAAAAATTACCAAAACTGTAAGGGAGTAATAATCGGCGTCGCTTGCCATGATTTTTTTCGGATGTATCAGGCATAAGCTGTCATAAGAGTAAACAACGAATTATTAGGTTGCTGTGAGATTGGGCAAGGAGTACGACAAGGTTGTTCACTATCTCCAATACTGCTCAACATCTACACCCAGCATGTCATAAACGAAGGGCTTGCAGATATACAAGAAGGGGTTAAAGTTGGAGGTGTGTTGGTAAAATCGATCCGTTTTGCAGATGACCAGGCTATGGTGTCTCGTACCCGGTGTGGACTTCAACGCATAATGGATGTTCTCCAACAGACGTCAGAGAAATACAACATGCGAATAAATCTGAAAAAAAATCAAAGTTATGCGAATGCCAGGGAGGAAGGGTAGGAAGTTGAGAATAATGGAATGGTCAATGGTAAAGAATTGGAGTCAGTCACACAGTTCTGCTACCTTGGAAGTATGGTGACCAAGGACTGCAGAAGAGAATGTGAAGTAAAACGTTGCATTGCATTGCCAAAGGAAGCTTTCAACAAGAAGGAAGATCTCGTGTGTGGATCCCTCAGCCTCCAGCTGAAAAAAACGAATAGTCAAAGCATTCTTACGGAGTATAGCACTGTATGGAAGTGAGACATGGACACTGCAAAAGAGTGACATAAGAAAGATTGAAGCATTTGAAATGTGGATTTGGCGTCGCATGTTAAGGATATCAGACGGAACACAAAAACAACGACGAAGTAATAAAAACAGTTGAAGCAAGAAGGAAACCCATAGACACACTAAGAAGTAGAGAGAAATGGTAGTTGGAACATGTGCTACGTCATGGTTCTTTGGTGAGAACAGTGTTGGAAGGTCGACTGCTAGGGAAGAAGGGAAGAGGAAAGCCAAAAATGCTACTGAGTTGGCTACTGGAGACACACTTCAAGGACATAGATTATTTACAACTCAAGGAGCTAGAGCGGACAAGATGGAGTCGATGAAAAACGTGAACCTGCCCGTAAGCAGCAGGCATAACAGTCGATTAAGTTTTTGTGTTTATCTGGATCCGGACTAAATCAAGTTCAGTAATTTCTACACATTTTCTATTACATCTCGAATATGTAATTTGAGTTTGCGGTAAAATTAACAACTGTGAAAAATGTCAAAACAGGAAAATCTATTACTCCAAATCAGATTATGGAAAAATCGCTGACGAGAGTGCGTAAGCTAATTATGAGTCTTTGCAGAGATCTGCACTCTTGGAATTCTTTTTATAATTTAAATTTGGTAATTAGCTCAAATCACGCTGTTTAAAGTTTTTTCTTTACTTATTTACACATCAGGGGTCTTTTTTATTTCTTTTTAAATTTGCACTCGCGGGAGTTTTTTTTATTATAAATTTGTAACAATCAATATTATTATAGTGAGATTATTCTTTACAGGATTAAAGTAGGCGTACGTTGCAGCTGCCACTGACGCTGCTGCTGCTGATGATGATGATGCTGTTGCGAGTGAATTAGTTCTGACAGGCTTTTTGTCGTGGTCATTACGACGCCTTGCCGACAAACTGTCGCGTCGCGTCCTGAGACTGACTAACAATCGTGACGTGTTATCGTCACGTTTTTCTCTAATGAACGACCGAGCGACGTTTCTGCACATTGCAGTCGTAATACTACGTGCTGCGTTACCTAAAATTTTTCCGACAAAATCTCCTTTTACGACAACACTACTCGTGTTAAAGTCCAAACTGCACTATATATACCTCGATTTTTTACGGACTTGTGTACAACTGTCAGTTTGCTGTACATTAAATTCACGGCAAACCAAAGGAAGTAAAATTTGGGCTTGAATGACTATATAAGTAAATAAGTAAGTAAATTTCTATTGCGCACAATTATGAATCTAAGGCGCTCGGGTGAGGCGGGGCATTAGAGATGAGAAGGTTGAGAAACGGACAGTTTTGAGATGGCGACAGAAGGAAGCTATTGAACAACTGTTGCGAACGTCAATATGGAGGGAATTCCAAATAGTGAGGGCAGCTACTGAAAAACTTCTAGAACCAAAACATTTGCGAATCTGAGGCACAGGCAGCAAATTATAACGAATGGTGTTGGTTGAGTTGCTGATATGTTTCATATCATATCGTCGTGTCATACATTATATTGTTTATAAAAATATAGCTTTCTGAATTACACACGCTATGGCTAAATTACAGCTTTAATACAGTCGGTCGGGAATAATAAAGATGATGTGAGGTGGCCAAAACTATAATCTTTTGCGTTTAGTTTCTTTTTGATGTCGCGTGCCAAGAATTTTTAAAATTGGCCATTGTTTTAGGAAGCTATTCAAAAAATAAAAGTGGCACCTTTTTATGGACCACGGCGTAGTTTAAGGAGGCATGCTGTGATGTCACGACATAACTGCAAGAACGCCCAAGCACCGCGTTCTCAACACCCGAACACAAAATGTCTTTAGCACTCTGTAGCACCCATTTAAACTAGCACTCGGAGTTAATGTCGGTTTGTCTCAGAGAATGATGAACAGGAAGCTAGGCAGTTGTACAGCTGTCGATGGGTACTTCACGTTGCACCAATAGGCCCTATGCACACCGAGCGTCGTCAATACTCAACAGCAACGACGGCGGATCGTGCAGTACACTGTGAATATTTGATATCGTGGGTGCTTGCTGGTTCATGGTTGTCGTCCTTTGTCATCGCACAGTCAGCCAGTGCAACTACAGCCGACAGAATTACGACTCGACTACGACTTGACTGCGACTGTGCTGAGACTAACTGCTATTCTTGGCGATGAACGACAGTCAGACAGTCCAGTTCGTGCTAGTTTGAATAGGACGCTGTGTGGGCTTAGTTTTGTTGGCGCCAAAGCAGACTCAGTACGAGTTAGAAGCATGAACCATCGACATAATATTTTCGATAATATCAATCAATCAGTCAGTCAATCAATTCACGTCCATATAACGCCATCGAACATATCAGAGACGCGTTAAACACAGACTTCTGTTATACGAATAATGACGTGTAGGTCTACTTGCGGACGCATGCGCAGAGCACATGGAACATGGTTTCCGGTGTTAATGTCATAAACGCACATACAATTAAAAGCGTTTTAGATTGCGCTCAACGTATCTACTCTTTGTTCATTATTTTCTCCTCTACTTCTCCGTAGCTGCTTTCACAAGACCCCATTCCATTTTCTTCATACAGTAGACTTATTTACCTTATGTTTCCAACCTCTGTGCTATGCGTCAGTAGTGATGTAGTCTCCAGGGGCAAAGTACACAGCATCTGCATCAATCGATCAACGCACGTCGAAATATCATCTAGAAGCAAATGCGAACTGAATCGGGCGACCGATTGCAGAGGTACGCCATTAATTGTAGAAAATTTCCCGGATGGGAAGTCGGTCGGTCGGCGGGTGGTCGCTGGTCAATAATATATTACACCGATGTCGTACAGCCTACTCTTTCTCTTCGCCTACGTTAGGAACCTAGCGTGCGCAGTCGCACTAACAAGGCAACGAAAGTCAACTATAGTAGACTTACTAAAATTATTTATTTGCTACATCTTCAAAACCTCTTGTCAGGTGCAAGAATCTCGGAGATATCTCGTACATATGTCGAGTTATAGCCCATTTTATCCCAAATTTCGTTTCCATTGCAACGAGGGTCAGTCGGGGTAAAATCGATTGGCAGCATTCGCTGGCCAATCCCCGAAAGCCCCCCATATAGACACAAAAATGTCGCAGATATCTCTCACACAAGCCGAGTTATAGCCAATTTTGTCGCAAATTTCGTTGCCATGGCAACGGGGGTCGGTCGGGGGAAAATGCGATTGGCAGCATTTTTTGATGGCCCATCTCCGAAAACCCCCTATAGATGCAAAAAATCTCGCAAATATCTTACACAAGCTGAGTTACAGCCCATTTTGTCCCAAATTTCGTTGCCATGGCAACCAGGGAGCGCCCGGGGTAAAATTGGATTGGCCGTTCCCAAAAACCATACCCTAGAACCAAAAAGTACTACTCTATCTTATACACAGTCAAAGTTATGACCGTTTTAAGAATTGTTTAATTTTTCCCCGTAGGCTCTATTGTATTTTTTGGAATTTGTTGAATAAATACGTTAAATATTAATTTCAATTTTTTTTTCCAAAGGGCACATCTTTGTGCGAGACCGCGTCGTTTGAGCCATCGCGCGCAAAAATCCGCCGAAGGGTCTGACCTGTAGGTGAGTTTCTGAAAAAAGGTATATGTACAGCTAGAAAAAATTTTGCGTATATTTCACCTATTTGCCGAGAAGCCCCCCTTGTGCAGATTTACATGAAATTTTGCATGAGGGGTCATCTAGCCGACGTAATCAACCG
>Ga0056128_1010695_pt1 | contig 11400 bp, 4 predicted proteins | sample WorMetLIZISLAND2_FD_71113 | JGI IMG/M metagenome (GOLD analysis project Ga0056128, IMG submission 71113) | Marine gutless worms symbiont microbial communities from Max Planck institute for Marine Microbiology, Germany - Olavius geniculatus... ... | reverse complement strand
ATATATATATATATATATATATATATATATATATATATATATATATATATATATGTATGTATGTATTTCATAACATTAATTTTATTGACATTTAAAAGGCACCACAGAAATTATGTAGTTTACAACACAGATGCAGCCTCACATTAGAGTCTTGATTTCCCTTCACGATTCTGTGCACTAATGTTTTACACCTCGGGGAAATCTGTGGAAATGGCGCACAATTGTGTTTGAAAGAAAAAAAGAGCGAGCACTGCTGATAACGGGTAAAATAAAAATAAAAGACCAAAAATGAAAAGCTGGAAAATGAAGGACCAAATTATCAAAAAAATAAGAAGGTAAAAATGGAATACCGGTAAAAAATTTGAAAATGAAAAACGCAGTTTTAAAAAGTGGAAAATAGAGAACCATGTAAGAACGACTAGCGGTTACTCCCGTTCTCCATTTTCCACTTTTTAAAAGTTTGAAACGATTACCGTTTATCGTTCAGTTTTGGTCCTCCATTCCATTTTCCGGTTTTCCATTTTTCAGTCAGCTGGTGATAATGCGTGTTTTACGTTAGCAGTCAGTGCAGTCGCAGTGCAGACGCGATCGAGACATGATTATGACCACAAGCAACGTGTTACAGAGGCGGTTAGCATTGTCCATTCTGTACGTATGTCGACCAAATGAACGCAAGATTGACGGCAGAGCTTAAGCCACCGGGCGTAACCTACGTTCATTGTAGTACGGTACCGGTACGGTCCCCTTATCATCATCGTTTATTACGCCAAAAGGCAAAAGCACACAATAAAATACATAGGATCGCCCTCCAGAAAAATCTCCCCCGGCCGACTATTACCGGCAAAAATCCTCCCCGCCCGGCGGCTGCCCGGGCGAGACGGATCTTTTACCGGTAGGCCTAAATTATCGGTCGGGGGATACTTTTCTGTGACGGGCGATCCTGTACTGGAAAATGGGCGCTGAAAATGCACCACCGGAAAATGCAAGAGTGGAAAATGACAGACTTAAAATGGCTTAATACTATTTTGCAGACATATGTTTACTGCTAGAACTGCGTTGCCAGTAACGGCACAGTTTGACCCTATGGAAATGTGCTTACTTGTAGACTGTATAATCAACGATGTGCAGTGTGAAACAACATGTGATAAATGCATGTAGGTGGAGACAAAGTACGTCATGCTCGATTGGAGTAACATTATAGACAGTTATAACACTTCAGGAGAAATTGGTCATGAATAATCGAGCAATACAGGGTGGGCCAAAATAAACCGGACCTGTTTTGAGCGTTGATAACTCAGCGATGGTTAGTGGTAGAAAGACGTGTGATACGTCAAAAGTTTCAGAATGCTGTAAAGAATAAACGACATATTTGCATAATGAAGCATTTAAATGTTCTTTGCCTAATTTGCATTCGTCAACCCGAAATTCTGCCAAATTTGACTGTAACACATGAATTTAACATGGATATTTGAGCTTTTATAACTTAGCGATGTTTATTGATGGAAAAGCGCGTAATACGCCAAAAGTTTTAAAATTGTGTACAGAAAAAGTGTACAACTTGCATATCTCAGCATTTCAATATTGTTGGCCTGATTTACACCCCTAAAATAATGCTAAATTGGCAATAACAGGTGAATTTAAGTTGATTTTCATTCAGCATACAGCGAAACATTAATAATCATTAACACATACGTTGACTTTAGATAAAATTCAACATAAGCAGTTGCCCAGCATAACCGTCATCAGTCCTTTTAGGCAGCTGATCGATCGCTGGAGTCAATGTGTTCAGGATCAGCTGAGCCCAGCATTTGATTAGCACAAGTTTAAGCTGGTCAGTTACTGAAATTTTGTGACTATGCTATCTGTTGCAATGCCTCCACACTGACTAATTCACATAATTTAAATCTGGACTTTTTGGCAGTGAGTTTTTGAGTTAGATGAACTAGGGGGACATGGGAGTGGAGGCAAATGCCTAATTTCAGGGGTAATAAAGATTTATGCAAATTAAGCAAAAAATATTTAAATGATTTGCTATGCAAGTTCGTCCCTTTTTGTCTACAACATTTCAAAACTTTTTGACATATAGCACGCCTTTCTACGCGTAACCGTCGCTGAGTTATCAACGCTCAAACAGGTCCGAGTTTTTTGGCCCACCCTGTATATGAAGACCCGGGCAGGCGTCGAGTAATCTGATAGGCCTACTTTAAACGTATGTAACATAAAAGAAAGTGGCTACTGCACGATTCCGAAAGGTCGCGGTTATATGTATGTGTCGGAGAATAGCCTGTATAGAAAAGTAAAGAAAAAAGGAACCCTGATATATTTAGAGTCCTACTACGAACATTGTGATGTTTTTATTCTACATGTTCAAGACTGTGTAAGCTGTGGTATTAAACGTATGTGTAGTGTCTAGGTTTTAATGTAATAAACACGTTTAAATTAAAAGGCTAAGTTGCAACATGCAGTATTAAATTAAATGCTTGTGACAGCCACTTTCATTCATCCGTGTTTGTCAAACTCTAACGTGCATTGCCAGTCCGTCAAATTCCAGCCCTGCACTTTTGTCCGACATTTTCTAGTCTTGCATTTTCCACTCCCGTGATTTTTTCCGTCCGCCATTTTCTAGTCCTGCATTTTCAGGCGACCCAATGGGAAGATTTTTTTTATAGAGCCGGCGATGTTTTAATAAGAGGGAGACATATCAAATCCGTGATTATCTCTCCCCCGGCGGATTTTTCATGGGTGAGACATTTTAATGTGACACCGGACACAATATCGTCCATCATCGTTATCCTTTTTGTCAGCTAGCTAGGTTCTCGCATCGTGCGATAGCCGTGGTGTGGACATTAGCAGCACTGTAGTCAATGCTGTAGTATACGTCGTCGACCGTCGTCCTCGTTCCATTTGCTTGCATTGTTTGTCTATTCGCGTTAGTCGCTCTGGCTAAAGGCCACTTCACACCCACGACGCCGACGCGACTCAACTGTTGCCGACTGTCGGGTCGCGTTGGCGTCGTAGGTGTAAATTGGCCATAAAGCGCTATTTTCATCCAACGCAACGACCGCTTTTATGCTTACGTTTATTCAGCTGACCGTACTTAAGTAACGGTCGAGCGATTGGCACGGTTGTCGTCCGTCCGTCTGTCCGTCACGGATGTATTGTGGCTAAACGGTGCGAGATGCGAGATAAGGCATAGGTTGCTATAGATCATTAATAGAAAGTCGCATATTGGCTTTCAAATGAAATGAAAATCGATGGCCTTGGATGACTTTCAAGGGTCATGACGCGCTACGGTATGCCAGTCGTGTGCTATTGTGGCTAAACGGTAAGTCGTAGAAGGTCTGCGATGGTGCCATCAGATAGGACGTTGGCGAATTCCTACAGGCTGACAATAGTAACAATGTCTTTATTTGCAGTGGTTTGGCCGCAATTTTCAATGAAATTTTAAAGCTATAAGTGGCCGTATCTCGGAAACGATGCGAGGTAGGACCAAGGTTACTAACAGTCACGAAAAAAGTAACATAAGCCTTTTAAGCTAAAATGGAAATCATTGACCTTAGATGATTTTAAAGGTCATTACTGCAACAGGCACTGTATAGGCTGCAGCGTGTTTTTTTCTAGCGACAGCTGGGCTTTCTTGTTTCTAGCCGTTTCGTCAACTGTGTCTATTGCGTTTGTTGCGTGCAGTATGTCTTGCGTACTTCCCCTGCCTCGCGTTGGATGAAAGGCACGCTTAAGGCCATGGTTAGATCTGCTGACAAAGTTTTAAAAAGGTGTTTCACAAATCTTGCAAAGCAAACTCAGCGGAAACTAGCACACTATGAAAATCGCTTGTAATTAGTTAGCTTACACGAAAAATAAAACCGTTGTGCAAAATTTTATTTCAGGCTTACATAAAACGTTTTGTGTATCGTGTGCGTCATGTTGCTTTTTCAAACTCGTGCGACAATAATCTAAACGTACCGTTCTCGCGTTTTTAGCCGACCGTACATAAGTAACGGACGAGCTGTTGTCATGGCTGTCGCCTGTCTGTCGTTCGTCTCGGATGTATTGTGGCTAAACGGTGCGAGATAAGGCCTAGGTTACTATTGATCACTAACAGAAAATCGCATATTGGCTTTCAAATGACGTGCAAATCGTTGACCTTGGATGACCTTGAACGGTTATAACGCGCTATGATATGCCAATCGTGCGGTATTGTGGGCAAACGGTAAGTCGTTGTGGGTCGGCGATGGTGCCATCGGATAGGCCGCTGGCTTTTTGCTTCATGTTTTCAATAGCCCCGTTTCACTGTCGCTTGTCGGTAATGCAAAGTGTGACACGAGTGTGACAGTGGCTTATGGCCCATTCACACCTACGACACCGAAGCGACTTAACTGTCGCCGGGGCGACTAAAATCGCGAGATCTGACATCGCGAGAGTGAACAACGTGGCACCAGCTTACAAGGGTGGAAACCGCGAGACCTGACAACTCGGCACCAAATAGCAGGGGTGGACATTTCGAGACTTGTTTTATTGTACGAGTATCTTATTTTAACTTTTTAGTGTTTTACGATGTTTCTGACAACGCAAAGTAAGGCTAAATGACGCATACAGTTAACTTTAATTCCGCGCAGTTCGTTTTCAAGTATAACTGCACAAAAAAAAACAGCAAAATTAGGTCCAGTCAGTTTAACATTGCGTAAACTTTGACACGCGTTCAGTTATGAAAATATTAGCAAAATAACACAATACAGCAGTATTATATAAAACATGTCATAAACTTTGACAGTCGTTTAGGTATAGGCCTACGAAAATAAAGGCACCAAGAACAGCAAAATCAGTCAGTTTAACTCAACAAACATTGCCCTTTTGCTTAACTTCTGATCTGGTACCGCGTTGTCAGATTTCGCGATTTGAGCGCTCCTTTTTCGCCAACTGTAGCCGACAGTTGAGTTGCGTCGACGTCGTAGGTGTGAACTGACCATTAACGTTCAGGTCACACGCGGGCACAGTGTGGCGCTGGAAAACCTCTGAACAATAATTGCACCGATGCTGTGAAATTTGAGCCGCCGTCCGACGTAAATGGTCATCGGTGCATGCGTCCATGCAGACGTAATTAATTAGTTAGCTACAAGCGTATAATATGCCATTACGAATCATTTATGCGGCTATATCGAATTACAGGAAAATGCATCAGTAGAAAAAAACGCCAAATAAGTTGCAGGCGAATTTTAATGGCGATGATTTTTTTTTCGTTTTGCTCTTCTTGAAATGTTTTTACGGTGCGATGATGTATGACGAATTATGTTGAATGATGATAATTTAAACATCAAAGTTGTGAGCAAGCACTACGTGAAACGTACTGGCAGTGTGTCACTATACACGTAGGTCTATTCACGCCTATATTAATTAAGGTGCACGCCAGCATCACAGCTGCAGGTATAAAAAATAGCTGGCGGGTAAATAATAGTAAGACGGTGCCAATAGTAATGGGCAGGTGTGTGGCACACTGGCACTGTAAACCTTTGTGAAAAAAACCGACAACCCCCGCCCTCTTTCTTTATTGCAAAACCCAATTCAGTCCCCGTGTGATTTAAAACCAGGTTGGATCGGTATTTGCAGCTTTAGCTAACCTATACTTCCGTATTATATTGCCACACATTTTACACGAAGTCGATTTGTTGGCAGGGTTTTTTTAGACAAAATTCTGAAACTTGACATCTAGACGTCTTTCTACCACTAACTTATGCTAAATGGGTTATGGGTTGGTGGCGTGGCGTAACGGCAACGCGTTGTGTCTGATCAACGAAGTTGTTCTACTCCGGATCGGGTTAATACTTGGATGGGTGACCGTCTGCGGACAGGTGAACCATCTCGGTATGCAACCAGCCGCCTAAGTCAACTCATCCCCTTCCATCCCTCCGGAGTAGGTAAATCGAGTACCGGCCTATCTGGCTGGGGTTAAAGCGTTGTTTACCTGTGTCGGGTGGCAGGTAACACTGTGGGATCCCATACGGCAGGTGACGCTTCGTAGCTCTGAGATGGATTTTTATTTTAACCTTAACCTTAAATTATGTGAGGTGCACTTGTTTGTCACTGTGTCACTAATTTGCCGTGGGGGTTTGTATGTACTTTTTGCAATGACGACCTATCGGTGGCCCTGCATAGCAACTCATTGCTGACGTTAACTAGTAAGTAAGTAAGTAAGTAAAGTGTAAATTTATATAACGCATACTCAAAAAGATCTCTAATGCGCTGTGTGTGTTTAGGTGTAGGTATATCTAGACAACAGTCACTCAGTCGACACTATAACAGCGGTGAGAATGAGTGTTTCCATGACTGTTCGTATAATAAAATGTACTGACTATTCCTAACATTAACAGCCTACAGAGCAACTAGCATAATAGTTGACACCGCTGGGTATCTATTGTGGCAACAAGACGTGTAAGACATCAATGCGGAGTGACTACACAATAATGTAGGTCCTATAGGGCCTACTTCCGCCTAGGCAAGTCACTGCTACTGGCAAGCATTCTATTTGTGAATAAATTGAAAACACTATTTTAGTACGGCATTTCGCAATGTTGGTTTGTGATTAGGCGCTCATGCAGGGCCAGTGGGGAATCCGGGTGTTTGGCACTTTCTCTGTGTCACAACTTGTCAAGAAATTTATAAATTTTAAAGCTGATCTGACCGAATGAACGACCGAAATGTTGGTCAAACAACTTGACCCTGAAATATAGTAGGCCTGTCACGTTGCATGTACAGTCAACAGTCGACATGTACACGGTGTTTCATAAAAGGGACTCTTTTTTGCTTTTCTCATAATTCACTCAAATGATGATTAATTTACATAAAATTTTGACAAGGTGTAGCCGAAACAATACTATTTCAAAATGTTGCAACAAAATGTAGCAGTTGATTAAATATTTTTGCTAGTCGTGACGTAATGCCGACGTCATAATGTGTCGTGAGTACAAGCTTGCTTGTCTCAACTAGAGCTGTCAGTTGCTACCCAGCTTCGATGGTGAGCTTAATCTGGTTCGCTGATGAAAAATGTTTATTGTGTCAGCACTCAGCAACACTGGGACATGAAATCAGGCGTCTCGCGATCCAAAAACGCAACCACTTTGCAAGCTCGGTGTGCTAGTGCACTGTCTTGCTCGAACATGTGAAAGTTCAGCTATCCCCACAGACACGTAAATGCGATTGCTTTGGACGTTTTTTTGTGGCTGCAACTGTAAAAACTTCAACAATTTGTCATCAACGAATCAGATTTTTTACCATCGGAGCTTGGTAGTAACTGACAGCACCAGTTGAGACCAGCAGGCTTGTACCCGTGACATATTATGACGTCAGCGTTACGTCACGCCTAGCAAAGAATATTTAATAAACTGCCACATTTTGTTGCAATATTTTGAATTGGTATTTTTAGCTACAGCTAGTAAAAATTTTGTGTAAATTGATCATCATTTGAGTGAATTATGAGAAAAACAAAAAGGGATCTCTTTTTATGAAACACCGTGTATACAACCTTATTTGTTCGATATTCATTGTTAAGCCTGTAGCCTATAGCGTAGTAACCTAGTTCGTAAAATGATGTAGTTTTGTAAAATATATTGCTGTGTGTTTGGTGCTGTAAATAAAATTTAAAAAAACAAAAAGTGAACCATCACAAATAAAAATGACAAGAAAGCACAGCTATCGCTAGAAAAGACATGCTACAGCTTATGCAGTTCTTGTTGCAGTACTGATTTTCAACGTCATCCAAGGTCAATAATTTTTATATCATCTGAAAGAGCGTATGCGATTTCCTGTTAGTGATCAATGACAACTTACGCCCTAGGCCTATCTCGCACCGTTTAGCCACAATACATCCGTTACGGACGGATGGACAAATGACAACCGTACCATAGACACCTACAGCATAGCTGTAGCGCGTCAACAATTAATCGTAAAACTAAAATATTACCGGATATGTTTCTGCTACTTAGGCTTTTTTTAATCTTCTAGGGGTTAAAAAGCCCGATATTCGTCGACTCATCGAGGTGCTCTAGCCTGTAGGGCGTAAGATGGTTGGTGCAGTGACTGTGGCTGGCAATTTGCTGAAGGCGATTGTAAGCTAACTGGCCGTAGTTTCTAGTTTGTATATGCTGCCTGTGTAGGCTACAAACTGTGCTTCTGTCGTCTCTTGATCAGTTTAAGTTCTCTTCGGTGCTCATTACGTTTACACGACTGAAGTATCGCCTGAGCTAAAACGGCGAATGGTCAGTTTCTTCATTTATACTTAATTAACTTAAACACTATATGGCTTGAATCCTTGCTATATCTTAACGAATATGTTGTCAAATTGATGGCACTGCTTCAAATCCATTTGCGCGTAACTGCAGAGAGGCAATTTATGTGCAGTTATTTTATGTCGCATCTAGCTGTGTATCAGAAAATTTGAATTTAAGTCGTTTTAATATTAAGTCAGAATGTAAGTTAAATCTGGGTGGTCGATCCGTAATAAAACAATGATGTAGGTTTGAATAATATGTACGTTGTTTAGCACACAGCGTATTTAAATGCACAAAATAATTCCCCAGTTTAGTATCCAGTTGATTCAAATTTTTTTGTGATACTACTTTTATTTGGCTTCTAGAACTGTGTTTTCAATTATTTATCTAACTATTTTTTTGTAATTTATAGCGTTTAATGTGGCAATTAGGCCTCTAGTTGCCTTAAATGTCACGATCTATTGCTGTAGCCTACGTGCCTGTTTCGCCGTAATTAAGAACTGCTGCATCGATTGAGTGACGAAGACTGCGATAATCTGGTGCTGGATAATTGCCGACTAATTAGCCTGCTTTTTTCGGCGTCAATCTTGCCTTAATTCAAGCTGTAGGCTAAAAGTAATGAAACGCATTGATACATTAGAGTCAGACACAGCTTTTTGCTTCTGTTTGTAAATGAACAGTCGAAGAAAACGTACAATCTGTAGACCTATTTGTGCGTTTAGACAAAAACGTTTTAAGACTTTTTCACAGCAGTAACGGCGTCTTCGATATAAACACAATAGTTGTTTTTGATTAACTTGAATACTTTGTCATTTAATTTTCAAATTCTTAATGTTTACCTATTTTAAAAGTTGACTTTTACGTATTGCAGTAGGCGCCTATATAAAGTGAAGTGAAGTAGTCCTCAGTTTACAGCATTATTGTACACGTGCTTTTTGCATTGTGTTGACAAGTTGCGCTGCGGTAATAAAGAAACAGAATCTTGTGATGATTATGAAGAAAACGCAGATTTTGCGGCTTTCCAGTTGACATCGTGCACAATACAAATTTACTTACTTACCACACACAGGTGCACTAGAACAAGTGCATCAACGTTATACTTTACTTTTTTAGGCGCTATCGTTGCAGCGCAAACAATTTCGCTTATTGCTACATAGTTTTTCGTAGCGTTTTTTTCTCTGTCGTTTTTCTGTTTATTTTTTGTATCACTTATGCACCCCGTTTAAGCCAACATAAATTTAGAATTTTAAATGCCATTCGGAAGGTACACTTATGGGGTCCAATAATTGTATCAGATACGACATCCCAGACCTCTCACGGTAAAGGGAAGATTTGGGGTCGAATTTCTTACCCAAAACATGCAATTGCAAATTGCAGTCCAACGCTGCCGCCCGGAGAACACAAACAAAAAAGCAATTTCGCACTTACCAAATTACTTCGGCTTTCATGTGAATTGTATCAGGTGATGTGAATGACACGATGATGATGCCAGCGCGGATGCGGCTTACAGCATCCTTGCTGCTGCTGCTGCTGGTTGCTAAACTGTGGAACCTATCGTCGGCTGTTTATCACGACTACATCATAGTAGGCGCCGGGCCTGGCGGACTGCAACTTGGTTACTTCCTTGAACGAGCGGAGCGCGATTACGTCATTCTCGAGCGAGGTTCCCAAGCAGGTGCGGCCGTTAAACGCTGCCTGCACGTAAGACTAAAGGCGCGTACATGGTTTGGTTTTTAACGAACTGATCAACGGACAAGCAGTAATGCATTACAGTAGCCACCGTCTAACGGCGTCGGTGGTGGGCTACATGACTACGCTTACGTACGCGTCAACAAATGACCTGTAGGCTCGCGCTGCTTGCCCATTGGTTGGTTCGTCAAAAACTGAGCCGTGTTACTTAGTTCAGTTCAGTTCAGTTACATCGCTCTGCACGAGCCTTAATACATGAGTGCGATTTCTTTCGCATATTCAGTTTTGGCAAACCAGAAACTGCCCAAAATTGTTCAAGCCAAAATTGCATGCGAGTTCTAGTTTTGTTTACATGAATGTATACTTAGGGCCATAGTTGTAACAGGCTGAACGTTTACAAACTTTTAGATATTATGTCCATGAGCTCTATTCATTAGTGCTTTGCACGGGCTGGGTTTTGAAATGAACTGATGAAGCAATTTCTGATCACGATCGTGTGAATCAAAACAGCATGTATGTGCGATTGTGCGTGTACTTTACCGTGTATTTTGTGTAAGATTTCTGTAATTATGACACACTGTTAATTTCTGGCAAACGGCATAAGAACTAAAACAGCGTTCACGTGCTTTTGACGTGAATTTCGTGTAGGCCTACAATTTTTAGCCGACCGTATGAAAGGTCTGCTTTAATGGCGCAATGCTGTCGTCCGTCTGTCTGGTTGTATAGTTGGTCTACGGTCAGATTTCCCTAGCGACAGCTGGGTTATTGTTGTAAATATGACACACTGTAGGAAGTTTCTTCGAGCGCTATCCACGCCACGACACTCTGCTCAGCATTAACAAGCGTCACACGGGCAAGACGAATGTCGAGTTTAACCTACGTCATGACTGGAACTCTCTCATTACTGACCCCAGCGACGAGGGGGTGCCACCACGATTTTCCAGGTAATCTATAGTACGCAAGTTTAATTCGTGGGGGAGTAATTAATTACCTTATGAGGAATTTTCCGTAGGCCTACAAGGGCGTCAAATACAGGGTGCTCCTACAAAGTGTGCAATTTCTGTTAATATCTACTAATTTAATGTGAAAACGGTTGCAGATAGACATAGAATTAATGCTTACCGTAAAAGCACTGTTGCGGAGCTTACCAATATTGAAATAAAAAGTGGGCTTTAATGATTCTTTTCGCAGGTTTAGGTTGCAGCGCATATTTCAACAGTGAATTGCACCGAAAGTACTGAAAATAGACCAGGACAACCTGCGTTACAACCTCAGACACTTTTCATAACCATATAGGTCGTCCTATTTCGTAATGGGCACAGCTTGCTTGCGTGGCCAGCGGGTGACCAGGAAAAACACGATTCACTAGGCCTTCTACTCCGAGCTCATCCATGGAGCTCGGTGGCCGAGTGGTTAGAGTGTTGGACTCAGGTCAACTTCACCAGAGCGA
>Ga0056128_1010693_pt1 | contig 11401 bp, 10 predicted proteins | sample WorMetLIZISLAND2_FD_71113 | JGI IMG/M metagenome (GOLD analysis project Ga0056128, IMG submission 71113) | Marine gutless worms symbiont microbial communities from Max Planck institute for Marine Microbiology, Germany - Olavius geniculatus... ... | reverse complement strand
TATTGATTTTAAGCGATTTTTTGGCGATTTTTGGCTGCAAAAGAGTGAATTGCGACGAAATGGATGGAGATAGACTACGATTACCTGCGAACAGGAACTGCTATAGGCTTTCGCGCGTCTTATGAGCTTTTCTCAAATTACTTGTTTATATTTGGTTTACACGTTGTGTCTCAAATAAAGGACCCTAATATTATCGATGGTAACTTGAAGACGGATCATCAGGTTTTAATAAGTCCTGGTGTGCATATTTCAGACACAGCTGGCCATCAAATGACCTAAGGTCTGCTTCACCTCCCACTTGGCACAATTATACTCGTAATAAACGCCGCGTTACTAACAAGTTTAGTTTGCAGTGTTTTTATTTGTGTTTTTTATTATGCAACTGAATCACCCACTTCTGTCGTTTGTGGTTGCATTCTAATTAATGTCTTATCTTTCATTTCATAGAACGTGCGATTACTTCTGTATTGCGGTACATGTGTGTGACATAATGCCTGGGATGATGATGTGTGCAGCTGGAGCGCCAGGCGGGCCGGGTGGACCCGGGCTCGCCGGAGCACAGGGTCCCCCGGGGCCCCCGGGCGGACTCGGTCCCGTCGGTGCCCCTGGACCGAGCGGCAGTCCCGGACAGCCTGGGTTTCAAGGCGCTACAGGACTGCCGGGTACGTTCATCATCATCATCATCATCATTATCATTCATTGCATCGTGAACAGATCAGACAACAAAAATACCAGAATAGAAAAAAAAACAATGCAGTAGGAACGAGTCCGAAGCTAAAATAGCTGAAACGCGGACTCATCTTTAACTAAGTATAAAGTTATACAAGTATGTAGTTGAGAATAAACAGATAATGGCAGTAATTATAGTCACAAACGGTCATACTAACTAGGTACAATATGTCACAACTAAGACAGTGTTTTAAGAAAACATTTAAGAAATGTAGTATGTAGGAACAAAGAACTAGGAACTAACTAAGTAACCAATTATAACAAAAACTATGTTGTTATGAAGTGTTCTGATATATTTGCTGCTGTCGACCGCAAACAATAGCAGAATAAATTGAGTTCGAAACTACAGAATAACATGCTGAAAGTAAGTAAGTAAGTAGGTAGGTGAGTAAAACGTGAATTTATATAGTGCATAACGTTAAAATTAACATTTAACGCGCGAAAACGTTAATGCGTTTAAAACAGCGCGTGATGTTATCACAGTGTGTATGCATTTGCAATTTTGCAGAGCCGGTTTGTCGTAATCTGCCGTGCGATCGACGACTCCTTAATTCATTCATTTTAGGTTTAATTGAAAAAAAGACAAACCGAAGTGTTTCGAAAAACTCACTGTAGTTTAGTTTAAAAAGTAACCTATTGTTAAAAAAGATTGCGAATGTATACAAATGATGTATGACTGACTGTATCGCTGTTTGATGGTTCATCAACTGAGTACCGTATGTTAGCTACGGCTGCATTAGCCTATTTGATTGTCTTTGGCGCTGTTGAAAGAGCTCGAAAAAATCATTCGCCCGAAACGTTTACCTGTACTCGAATATATTTCGCCATTGCAAGCTTTTTGTAGTCTACAACCTTTACAATAGCAATAGATATCAGCGATTTGCGATATAAAATAATACTCGTTTCCAGTTAGGGCTAATGTGGCTACTATTTCTTGTGTGATATCAGTATTGCTATGAGGTGTTGAGATGATGTCAGTTTCTGTAGACGCCTGTGATTATGTGAAACAGGATTTCAGGGCCCGCCTGGACAGCCGGGCATCCCAGGCCCAGGCGCCCAAGGTGCGACCGGTTTCACTGGATTTCTCGGCCCGCAAGGAGCAACTGGAGCGCCAGGTAAACTGCTTGTGTTGAGACGTTTTCGGAATATTTGAGTCTTTGCATGTGTCGCTTGTCAGCTGATTCAGTAGGCCTACAGTATGCACCATCACTGCAGTCGGTCAATCGAACAGTTCACGTACGTAGACCAGTCAGTCAGGACCGACACTTTGTTAAGCGTCCCACAGCCTTTTGTCACAATTATGTACTTTAATTTTGGGTGTTCTTCAGCCGTGAAATAAATTTTATTTAGCAGCACGTTTTCTTGGCATTAAATGTCCCCTGATATATGTGGGAGCGCTGTAAGCTTTCCGAACTTTGACGCAAATTAAGGAGCGTACAGAGCGACGAATCTGAACTGAACTGAAGCAAAAAAACGAAATAAAATTAGCTGAAATGAAAGCGGCATCGCGCGGCTTTTGTTTAGTTTTATTTCAATTTATTTAATTTTTGTTGCTTTGAACACACCTTTAAGGCGAGTGTAGAGCGACGTAACTGAACTGAACCAAACTAAACTGAACGGACCAATAGACGAGTTCAGTTCAGTTCAGTTTAGCTACGTCGCTCTGCACGCGCCTTTACAGATCAAAGGCTTAGGTCGCAGGATTTTGAAGCTTTAAACGTCGTCATGCGCTTTCGTCTTATTAGTAGATGTCGAACTTGTTGTTTTGCTATTTCTGTGTATCAGCGAACTGTCGTTGTGACAACAGCTGTGGTATAATTTGAACTGTATAAATCGCAGGACCGGGCGGAGGAGGCAGCTTTGGGCCGGCTGGTCCGATTGGACCAATGGGACAGCCGGGTTCTCCAGGCGTTCCTGGGTCTCCTGGAAACCTCGGGCCACCTGGGCCACCCGGGTTTATCGGCAACACCGGCTTCCCAGGTACATTGTTTGCCACATATCTGTGTTGAGTGTATTGCTTGAGTTAAATTTATTAACGAATCACATTGTCCGACAATTAGTAAGCAAGTAAACAGAGGATGTTATAAGTAGCAGCCGAATGGTAAAAATTCAAGAGGGAGGCCACCGTGAGGGATGGATGGACTACGTTGAAGAAAACCTTACAAGAGTTGGTGTAGTCTATGTTTGAAAAAAAACAACAGAAAACGAAGAATGCCACTTGATGACTTGCAGAAGACAGAGAAATTTCCAAGGACAGCTATTGACTATTAGCATATAGTCACATCGCCGTTTGCTATTACTACTATTCTTGTATTAGATGGATTACTGAAAACATTGTGAACGGATTTTGATGACGATTTAAAGTGTCAATGCAGTTTATTTCGTAAATTTTGAATAATCGTGTAGCGTTCTTTTTTTACCATTATGAGTTAGCAGGTGTATTGAGTCTTTTTATGTTCGACTGGTGGCGATACCGGTCTCCGCAAAGGTTTCAGATATCTAGTCGCTTCCAGTTATTACTGGCGACCAGCGACGTCGTGTGGCTTGGTGATGTAACGATAGCGTGCCGGACAGGTGATCGCAAATTTGCCTCTGTCAACAAGCAGTATAATTTGGTTCTACCGGTCAAAGGGCGGTGACACTCTCTGGCTGCGAATGTAACCGTAGGTTTGACGTCGGACTATCCACGCGTCACGGACTGAGTGGGCTATCCACTTACGGGCTCAACAGCTATAGAAAGGGAGATGAGCACGCCGCCCATGCCCCTTGTGGGGTATGACACTTTTACCTTACCTTACTTTATCTGACACTGTGTATGTGCAGTGGTTAGTGTCGACTCATAACTTTCAGGTTGCGGGTTGATTCTCATTGTCGGTCATTTGCAAGCAAGCTTGAGCAAATTGCTAACCTACTGTGTGCTCAGGCCAACTCAGCCTCCTACCCTTCGTGGGATAGAAAATAAGTAGTTAGCTAACAGCCAAAGGATCGAAAAGTAGCTGACTTTGTCGACGGGCTGAAGCGCACCACAGTCTTGGATGCATTGAGCTGAAGTTGATTGGAACACATCCAATCAGCGACGGCAGCGACACAGTCGGCAACACGTTTCCGTAGACTGTCGGTGTCTCCGGGTCGACAAAAGCCGTAGATCTGGGTGTCGTCAGCGTATAAATGTGGATACAGTTCAAAGGATTCCAGCAGCTGTACTAGATCTGCTGTATATAGAAGAAAGAGTATCGGCCACAGGACCGACCCTTGTGGGACTCCACACAACACTGGTAGTGGAGTCGACCTGGATCCGGACAGCGGACGTACTGGGTGCGGTTGGCGAGGTACGAACTGATGCACGAGTGAACGACACCGATGACGCCGTGGGAAGTCATCAAACGACGCTGCGGTATTATTAGCTCATGCCAATCAGCTGCCACTTTCAAGATTTTAAAGCGCTTTTGGTCTCGAGTCCGTCTCGTGTAAGAAGCGCTATAGCAAGTACCGGACTTTACATTTACTTTTACCTTTACCTTTACCGATGCCGTTGATGATGTTGCGTTGTAGGTGGTCCGGGCGGACCCGGGCCTGTCGGACCCTCGGGTCCTGCTGGCCCTCCCGGTGGCATTGGGGTCCCTGGTCTGCCCGGCGCACCCGGTGGTCTCGGCTGGACTGGTGCTTCTGGCGCCCCTGGAGGACCAGGGGGATTCGGACCCCCGGGGCCTCCCGGCTTCACCGGATACACTGGTACGTAACGTAACGTATGTAAGCTTCTATCTCGTCGTGACCTTTTAACTATTTGTGGCACTGAATTGTTTTTCGTGCTGATCTGTTACAAAAAAACTACTCAGTTACACACTGGTCTTGATCTAGAGGACATATTGAATACACAAAATTCTAAAGTACGTAAGTAGATACGTAGGCCTAAGTTAATTTATGTAGCGCACAATGTCGCAGGGAAAACCCGCCGAATTAAAGGCGCAAAGGCGGCAGTGAGGCACTAAGATGGGCTAAAAAATGTCGACATTTTAAGTGTTTAACCCCTTGTAACGATAATTCTACTGACGGTTTCATACATTGACCTATAACAGTCTAATTCCGCAGATTCCGGTCTGTTTGTTATACATTTTTGTGATACGTGTTTGTTATACATTTATTGAACAAATATTTAATTTTTATTTGTCAGCTTATTTCAAATGGCAAAGAAACATAATAGCTCCTTTTAAGGAAGTTTTTTTACTGTAAAACGGTTTATTTTGTTTCACTGCAGTAAATGCATGCGAACACCTGCGACAACAAAGAAATTTTGTAGTGCCGCGTTTCGCTCTGTGATAAGCAGAAAACGGGATCTACGGCGACCGTTTGCAGACTCTATAAGTTTTCTTTTGCATTTTTATTTTGTTTCATTCTACTTTATTCTGCAGCGGTATTAAACGAGTTTGATAATGCTCTGGTGTGAAGGGGCGCCTGGTTTCCCGGGGCCGTTCGGCGGGCCTGGTAGACAAGGTGACACTGGGCCGCCCGGACCGGTCTCTGGCGGAGGATTACCCGGACCTCAAGGCGCTACTGGACTGCCTGGATTTCCTGGAAATACCGGAGCTACCGGTAATGATAAATGTTTGTCTGTCTGTCTGACTATCTGTTTGTTGGTTTATGTGTAATATCGCTATTAAAATGTCATTAGTTTCAATACCTTGGCCGATTCAACTACTGGGTCGCGGAGACGACATGAAATGCTAAAATCACAGGAAAATTTTTGACGCACATTGCTGACTAATAGGCAATTTTTTGTTAGAATAAAAGCACTAGTTAGTTTCACCTACCTATAATCAGTCTTGGCTAAGATTTAAACCGGTTATCCATCTGTCCGTCTATTCGTCCCTCTGTAACGTTGATCGCTTACTAGGTTCGGTTACTTGGATAGTAACTGCTCGTTTGCTCTTCATAGTACGATATCGGCAACTTGATCAAAGGCGAACCAAACCAAATTTCGCGTAAATTGCGTTGTACCTGGTGTAATTTAGTATTAATAAAAAGCGTAACGTGTGACGTCAACATAAGCACGCATCGTGCAGTTTATTTGCTGCGACAGTAGGGTGCCTTTGTTACTAATGTCTGAGTGTCTGAGAAACGTTTCCAAACACTGGTTGAATTAAAATTGAATAAATTTTTTTCTTTCTCTAAAGTTCCAGCTAGCATTAGGCATTGGACAAAAGTTGAACTAATTTGTGCTAACGTTTTTATTCAACGTTTTTAAACATTGTTTTTATTTCAGCCACTTTTTGAAAAGTATGTTAATGTTTCTCTTCTAAAACGTTTTTTACATCTATGCGGTGTATCGTTGGTTGTAGGTCCGTTTGGTCCGGCCGGCGTACAAGGGGCAACCGGCCCAGCCGGTGCCACGGGATTCCCAGGCCCAGCAGGTGCGACTGGAAGCATGGGCTTTCCAGGTGGAGTGGGATTTCCCGGCGGACCGGGGGCGACAGGGTGGCCAGGCGGTGCCGGGCCTTTCGGACCAGCTGGACCGCGCGGTAGGTCTATCTGTCTTGTTGTATTTTTATGCCTTCGCCAACTTAGTCCGACAGTAGCATTGTGGTTTCTAGTTGTTAGTGACAGCGTGTTCGTTTATGTAGACCCTATACGTATTACGTAGACCTATACGTTCCGAATGTCGTTAACTTGTTGATACGATATCTTAACTTGAGTTTTTTTTTTCTGCCACTTCAGCGGCAATATGGGCCACCCTTCTTTAAACGTCTCTGTATTTCGCCTCCTGCGGTCTATTGTGGTAGTGATAGCCTAATAACTTTGACCACAGTGGTCCTACGAGTTTCGAGTAAACTTCGCGGCAAGCAGAGGCATCCGTGTGGACACATGAGCGTCAAAGAGAAGAGGCATCTAGTTTGTGCGACTTGCACGGCATTTGACAATCAGACACATTAAATCGGTCAATATTTCGTAACAATGCGAACAAGATATTGACTCACTGTGTGTGTATGTATTCTGATGTTACCGATGTTGCAATAATTCATGTCGCGTGTTGTCATTTGGCAGGTGTCCCGGGCACGCCGGGGGGAATCGGTTTCCCCGGTGGCCCAGGTCCGACGGGTCCTACAGGTGTGACAGGGTTCCGCGGCGGTACCGGTGCGACGGGATTTCCCGGCCCACCCGGCCAGCTCGGATTCACTGGTGATCCGGGACCCTTGGGGCCGCCCGGGGTACAAGGCGTTGTCGGTACGTTACTTAATCGCAACTTCTGCAGTTGTTTGCAGTTTTTATTGCGCCGTGCATCTTTCAGCGCAACCTTAAACACACTATTCTAACATTGCTATCAACTCGTAGTTTTATCCAAGCTAACGCAGACATTGTAATGCACCGCTGGCCTTATTGTAAACGGCGCACCGTAAATTACTGCGATGATGATGATGATTGCGTGAAATAGACAAACATATCGCAGCGCCATACATGTGCATTAACCGTTACGCCAACAAGTTACCTAGTTCTATCGCAGATCTACGCATTTCTGTTCCAAGTTTTGAATTTGTTCTTAAGTCTAGTTTTAGTTTATTCAGCCTACGATTGACTAATAGTGAACACGCTGTTTAATCCAGATAAATTTATTTTCGGATTGTGATAAAAGAAAACTTTAATGAGACTCGATCGACTTCAGATTTTTCAGCGTTTACGCTGCGATGCGAGATACGGTTAGAGATGCAATCGTAGGAAATCGTACACGAAAATGACGAGATATCTTTTGACATCGACGTCGACGACCGTGTCCATAAATGACTTTAAACAAACATTTCCAAATTGTACTGCATATAGATATCGGTAGACCTATATTCCGTTTATTTAAGTTATACGCCGCTTGTACATCGAAATGACTAGAAAAAAGAAACAAAAAGATCAAAGTTTGAATTTTGGACTATATTTGTCCCGCAAATTATTTTATCAACCCCGTTAATCGCACGTTAATCGTCATGTTTGCATCTTTAATGCTGCTTGCTGATACATGTTACGTGCAGGAGCGCCGGGCGGGCCTGGGTTCCAGGGACTCGCCGGTTTTCCCGGACAGCCGGGTGGTCTCGGCCAACAGGGCGCCACCGGCCTTATGGGAGTCCAGGGTGCCACTGGGGCGTCTGGACTGACTGGTCCCGGATCAGTGGGAGCCACCGGACTGCCGGGCGGACCTGGGATGGTTGGAGCTACTGGTCAGCCAGGCGGACCGGGACCCATGGGTGACACCGGATTCACCGGACTTCCTGGAGCACCAGGTGCGTTCAATATCGTGTGTCAGAAGTAAATTTTTGTAGCGCACTGTCGTAAAAACCTCTAATGCCGAGCTCATCGACTGTGCATGTATAGGTGCATGTGCAGACAGCAGAGAGCTGACAGCAGGCCGAAACCTTAGGATGTTAGGGGGAAATGATAAACCCGAGGATGCATACAGTATTATGAATTAACTAAGTCCAGCTAACCACAAACCCGGTCATTTACACTGCACAATACATGACAGATGTAGTCGCGCGACGGATTGTTGAGAGCTGTGAATGCGTCGAAATGTATGTTGGAAATAGGACTGAAAAACATCATTTGCCGAAATGGTAAAACCACCGCCTTATGTTTAATGTTGAGTTGCGTTTCATGGACGCTTACCACACCTCTGTATAGTCAAGCACTTTAGTACCTCGTCGACCATCTAACTCCAACCCTTGTCGGCGCTAAAAATTTAAAACTGGAGGGCAACGGGGGGGCAAGGGCCAGGGCAAAGGGAGCAATAATTTTTATGTGTGTGTAGCTCAAATGTCGACTTTATTCAGTTGTTGTGTGCATGGAAAAAATGTAGCGGGGTCCATGGACTAAGCCCCTGGTCAGGGGGTCAATGGAGTGAAGCCCCCTAAAGCTGAAACACTTTTAATTTTTGGACGTGCAATGGAAGTCGCAAGTTTGCCTGCTTTTTAATATTTGGAAACGTAAAAACTCACAAGTATATGTGTTTTCTTGCAGAAATGACGTTTAATAATTCACACCTTGACATGATAAAGTGCCCTTATCACCATCAGAATTTTTCCTGGAGGGCAATTGGGGAGAGGGCAAGAGGAAGGCACGGGGACTTAGTTGCCCCCACCCTCCTTTGGCGCCGCTCATGCTTCAGCCTCTCGTCTTCGTCTATTCGTTCAGCTAACAACCGATATTGGCTCATCATACCTCGCCGTCGACTCAACACGTACACTGTACGGCCGTCAGTTGGACTTTTTCGACTGCTGGTCCGACTGTCTGGAACTTGTTACATGACGAGCTCAGAGATCCGGCACGTGGCTTTGGCAGTTCAGCCAGTTTTTGAAGACAACTTGTTTAGCTTTACTATAATGTGACCAGCGCGTTAATTGTTTTGGAACAGTATGCGCCATAATATGAATTTAGGCTTACATTTTACGTACTTACATACTTGTTGTTTTAGTTGGCGTTGTCTAATCTACTTGGGTGCGACTGGTCTAACCTAAACCATTTTACTTCTCGTTCAACTAACACATCGAGCGCGTTCGAGGTTATTTATACAGTTATCGCGCTATATAACTTATTTACTTGTTTACTTACAACAAAATTATCGATATCGTTACGTGATGGTATGTGGCCGTCAGGAGGGTTTGGAGCGACGGGTTTCACTGGTGCGAGTGGTTCTCAAGGGCCCCCGGGTCCACCCGGCGCAACCGGTGGTTTTGGTCAACAAGGCTTTCGCGGGCCATCTGGGCTTAGTGGACAACTCGGACCTCCAGGCATCAGCGGCATCATTGGAGTTCAGGGTGCCACAGGACCGCCTGGTATGTATACAGTGTACGTGCATTTTACGATGCGTTTGTGGCGTGGGAATTGCGAAACGTTAAAATATAACGACAATGTTTATCACGATTGCAATTACAATTAAATATTTTGTGGGATTGGTACGATATCATAGTAAACTAATTCATATTTTTAATAAAAATAGGTACATACGGCTATATTGTCTTCAAGCGTTAACAGTCAATAGGATATTTTCTAATACACTGTACTGCAGACGAAGTTCTCAGTTTGCGCGACCGCCTTGTCAAATGCTGTTGCTGATATAAATAGTTCTTTTCAATCGACGAATGCGATGTTGAAAACAAACAAGGTAGCAATTATCCATTTTTAAAATAAAATGAAAATTTTAGCATGACGCCTTAAACTTAAGGCATAATCATAATGCGAAAGTACAACAGCTTTTATAGTAATAATATTTCATTCACGGGAAGGTATTTAACGTTTGTACTTGATAGAAAGCTAGTAGACCTAACGATTGCGTTTTCTGTTGTAGGACCTCAGGGTTCGCCTGGGCCTCAAGGCGGTATCGGAGTCCCAGGCTTCCCAGGTTCCCCCGGGCCGTTTGGACCTAGCGGACTCCCAGGTGACACGGGTGCCACGGGACAGCCGGGATTTCCCGGCGGGCCTGGACAGCAGGGATTTGCCGGCGGGCCGGGAAACCCCGGCCCCAGCGGGCCTCAAGGTGTGCCAGGCGGACCGGGCGGACCAGGGGGCCCGGGGCCTATCGGCGCCACTGGAGCCCCTGGGTTCCCGGGTCCAGCTGGGACTCGTGGACAACCTGGATTCTTTGGACCACCCGGTGCTACTGGACCCAGCGGTAACTGCGTCTGCATGTCGGCTTTTACATCAATATAGCTGTAGCTTATTGGTACAGTCGATAAGGCGTCAGACTTCCGATCAAGAGATTTTTGGTTTCACTTCTAGTAGGTTTGCTGACTCTGGACAAGTTGTTCTCACACAGTACACATGTGCCTTTGTCACGAAGCAGTAGAATTTGGTACCGGCCAAGAGGTGGTGGTTCATGTTCCATGTTCCAATGCAGGGCAGGGCAGCCAGTGCCGCTCCGTAGGCTTAGACCGCCATATGGGCCCATCAGCCATCCCCAGAAAGTTCCCAGCAATTATACTGGGTACTGAAAGTCATGGCGAAAATAGCAAAGAGCACAACTACCGCCACCCACAGGACTACTCTCTATACTATGGGGCTCACCAAAGGATTTCACAGCCCCCACAGACGGCCCAACCCAACAGCAAATCAGTCACATGAGCAGTGCAGCCACCCACCCCCAAAATGCCCTGAGCCAAATGGGGCAAACGAGAGCTATCGCAGGGTTTCCAAGCCTTATTCTGCATTATTCGGCACAACCCTTCAGAGTCACCTCACAAAGGGCTTCCTCCATCGGCCAGCCGGAGGACGCGCCCCTATACGCCGTAGTACCACCAGTGCTGGTTCTGTAATATTGGCAGCTTACATCGTTACTCCAACAACTACTTCATCTGTTCGCTAACTGCTTAGAGAGACTTCGTATTACTTACGGTTTCTACTTGTTCAAACGCATGTGTTTACTATCGTAGCTTTAACGGTTCGAACGCCTTTTTTCTGATTATCGTGTTTTAAATTTTGTAAATTCAGCAACTTTTTGCGCAGTGTGTAGACCTGAACTTGTTTTTAAACAAAGTAAGATTTTGTTTTCTGTTTGTTTTTTGGTGGTCTATCACGTTGTTGAGTTTTGTAAAAAATATTTATTTATGATTTAATATTAAGGCCTAGCTTTGCATTTGATATACAGACAAGGCAGTGTGGCGATAGTATTGTATTATACATATCATCATCATCGACAACCGTG
>Ga0056128_1010692_pt1 | contig 11401 bp, 7 predicted proteins | sample WorMetLIZISLAND2_FD_71113 | JGI IMG/M metagenome (GOLD analysis project Ga0056128, IMG submission 71113) | Marine gutless worms symbiont microbial communities from Max Planck institute for Marine Microbiology, Germany - Olavius geniculatus... ... | reverse complement strand
TTTTGTTTTTCTCATAATTCACTCAAATGATGATCAATTTACACAAAATTTTTACCAGTTGTAGCTGAAGAAATACTAATTCAAAATATTGCAACAAAATATGGCAGTTGATTAAATATTCTTTGTTAGTCGTGACGTAATGCTGACGTCATAACAGGGGTACAAGCTTGATAGTCTCTGGTGCTGTCAGTTGCTACCCAACTTCGATGGTGAACTTAATCTGGTTCACTAATGAAAAATGTTTATCGTGTCAGCACTGAGAAACATGTGGACATGAAATCAAGCACAACCATTTTGCAAGCTCGCTCTGCTAATGCACTGTCTTGCTCGAACATGTGAAATTCCAACTATCCTCGCAGACACGTAAATGCGATCGCTTTGCACATTTTTGTAGCTGCAACTGCAAAACTTCAAAAATTTGTCATCAGCGAACCAAATTTTTCACTACCGGAGCAGAGTAGCGATAGACAGCACCAGTTGAGACTATCAAGCTTGTACCCGTGACACATTATGACATCAGCATTACGTCACGACTAACAAAGAATATTTAATCAACTGCCATATTTTGTTGCAATATTTTTAATTAGTATTTCTTCAGCTACTACTGTTTAAAATTTTGTGTAAATTAATCATCATTTGAGTGAATTATGAGAAAAACAAAAAGGGGTCCCTTTTTATGAAACACCGTGTATATACACCACTCCGTTTATGACGGTGTTAATACAGTAAAGCTAATTCATACCAAGCCTACATTGTCTTGGGCTGATGGACTGACGAAATGGGCAGATTGTGGATATAAATACTCCGTTTTGCTATTGGTATGTCTCTTCATCTAAACACTGTGGCCATATTCATATCTGCCTGTTTTGTGGTCGTCGTGTTTGTACAAGGATTATTAGCTTCCATCAATGCAGTGAAGGACAGCCATGTCAGTGGTGTAGCCAAAAAAGACGGAGTGGGGGGCCACCACTGGAAAAAGAACTTCGGTTGTAAATGCACACTTGTGCAGTTGAAGGCAAAATTTATACCTGCTATGCTTGTTCATTGCTTTTTCATGGCCCAAAAATGGGGCTGCAATCTAGGCCCTTGTGGTGGAATTTCCAGCTACTACCCCAGACGCGCTAGCTTGTCAGGAAAGGGCTCACTGCCCTTCGCCAAGAATATGAACCCCTCTGTTGGCCTTCGGCCTCAATTTAATACCCTTTGGGCTCAATCTGCCCCTCCCAATTTCAGTTTGTGGCTATGCCTGTGGGCCATCTTGAGCATTTGAATCCAGTGTTCAACTTGACCACCCTTTAGTGCTATGATCGATTCGAAGATAATCGTTTTCAAACTGTCGGATTGCTTGATACATATAAAGCAGTAACTTGTTTGACTTTTTATGTGATAAATTAATGCTACCCCCATGTTGCCATTTAGCATACGCAAGCAAAACTGCAACTCACTGACAGACTGAAAGGAAAACATGACAGAACCATGTACCCGGAGCCATAAAAGTGACATCAATATAATGCTGTATAAACTGCAAAACACAAGATAATTGTAGGGGCATACTGTTTGAACAGTCCTAACATATGCTGTTAATTAATCGCAGTTTAAATGTGCTCATTTATTTAAAAACACTTTTTGCGATTCTTACAAAAGCCCAGCAGTGTTTCTGCACACAGATTGCAAACCAAACAGCATTCAGCATTAGTTGATCCAACAATCAGAATGAAATTATCACTTATTCACATAAAAGCAGAACTTTTCACATCTGTAGATGAAGAGTAATGTCATTTAATGAAGATTATACATTAGTGAAAAAACCGCAAACAGTGCATTCAGTGAGTCTGAACTCCAGTACCACCAAAGGAGTGTCACTTTTTTGTCTGCCCTGTATAAACGATATACAAGAACATTCGTAATATATGAACAGAAAGTGTCATAGACCTACTCCCACAGAGAAACAGTGCACAGTGGCATGGAATAATTTCACGCCAGCAATTGGATGAATGCCTACTGTCTAAACAGTGACACAAAATATTTGACACAAAATATTAACACTGTCAGATGCAGAGGGAGCAGGACAAAAGCCCCCCCTGCCTCCAAACATGCTCAGTCGACTCAAATATAATACCCTTGAACAAAATGAGAGGTCAAGTTTTGCTACAACTTTTGTCTAAGACAAGTCTTAGTCGAAAGACTGGTCGAACCAAATTTGACCCAATGGTGTCAATTTCACCAAAGCCCATAAGTTCAAATTTTGGGATTAACCTCTATGGTCTAAGAGATGACATAAGTAATTTCCTACATTAAAAAGAATGAATACAATATTCTGTGCAGTGTGCAAGTGTATCATTTGCCCCTTTTTTCTCTTGCTCGGCTCAGTAACCTCAGGATCTTAAGGGACCCAGTTCACTGAATTGCCAAAACCCCGGTTTCTGTGTCACTCCATATAATCATGCCATTAGGTCAGTTTGACACCACAAAGCCCAAAGAACACAGGTCCACAGCCAGACTTTTTCAAAATCCACCTCCCAGGTGGCCCTGCATCGATACAGAATCTGGGGAAGTGCAGTCAGCTCTCCCACTGAGGGCAAAGTCCCGCCCAGGCTGCAAATGCATTTTTAGCTCGAAAATTGTAACAATCGTAAAAACACGTTGTTAGCTATTCTATGCAACATTTCCCAGTACAGGCTTATGGGAAGGTAGAAGGTTCGATCAAGCGCGTTGAACCCTCTGTCCCCTAGGCTATGGTCCGGCTGTCATATTCTGCGAGATCGTTTTCCACTGGATGGAGTGCTGGTGGGTGTAGCGACACTGGTAGCTGGTGTGTCTGGTACAGCGGGGCTTTGTATGCTCTGTCTGGTGCGCTTGCGGCCATCTGGCTGCTTGTTTAAATCGGCAGCTGAGCCCAGTTTGCCGACTTCGCTTGCTTCGGTTGATGACAACTTGGAACTACTTCGTGATGGCAATGGCGTAGCAGTAGCTGGTAACAATAACAACAATGAATTGGTTCACTCATCCATACAAGCAGAGTGCTATTTTTGATTTTTCAGCAGAGCTGGCAGGATTAAATACTTAATGTTAATTTAGTCAAGTTTTCAATAATTATTGATTAATTACACAATTCTCTAACGTCAATGTTGACTAAAACTCATCTGTTATTGTGCAAGAAAACTGAAGTGCATGCATGTATCAACTTCACAAGTTATTCAGATAACAGCTCTCACAAATGCATTGAGCCAACAGTGGGTTTATATTATCGTAAATAGGGCTCAAGTGTTTGTTTTATCCAATCACACTCTCCAGAAAAGCTGGTTATTGTTTGTCAAATGCTTGTCATTGTATCTTGTTTTTAATGTTCCATTCTTGGTGACGGGAGTTATCAAAAACTAAACACAATATGTCATTAATTGTTACAAATTTCAATGATTTTTCACAGGGTTAATCACTAGTTTCCGCAGCTCTGCTTCTCACTTCTTTTGCTTTACTAACATTGCAAAATATAAAGAAAAGTACAGCTGATATAACTGTTCTATGTAGCAAGTGTAAACAGATCATACTCTCTGTGGAGTCTTTGTGCGATGAACTCTCAGCGGCTGCAGCTGCTGGTTCTTTTGGCATTTCTTTACGTTTCGCGGACTCCAGAGCAAACTTGGATGCTGAGTCTTCAGTGAAGCAGCTCCGTGGAAACGGCTTATCAATGAGATCAGCGCTGACCACGTCCGTTATGCTGAATTCACTCTCTGTGTTTGGGAATGGAAGACCATCGGATTCATTCTGTTAAACAAGCACAAGCAAAGCATGTTTTATCGCATCAGTTCAAAAGTTCCACCCAAATCTATCCAAGCTATCAAACTCAGAACAATGCTCAGCTGTTTCCGGTGTAAAAATGCCTGCAATTTGATTTGCCATGTGCTACTGAAATTTTTTGCTGGAACTCTCTAAAATATCGGCGCAGTTTTTTTTGTTTGCTTTAAAGTTTTACTGCAACCGAACTGCTTGCATCTATTCTGTTATGCTGCTGTATGTTCCTTCAGTTCTCTTCATGCGTCACGATTTTTATGAGCTGTTCTGTTATTACATGGAATGTTATCAGATAATAATAAAAAATTAAATTACTTCCCATCTGTCAACTTTGTTAGATTGAAAAGTCAGGATACACAGAAATTTTAGGCCTTACATTACAGTAATGCTCTTCTATGAATTTCAGTAACAGTCACTATTGTTGTTCCTACCTGAGTGGTGAACATTTTACATCAGTGCATTACTTCACTACCACATGTTCAATAAGTATCACTGCCACAACAAAATAAAAATGAATTTTAAATAACACACCAGTGAATTCAGGTCGTACATCTCCGATAGATGATTCCAGATCTCTTCTGACGAAATTTTTCTCTCCAGTGCACTGTTCAACTTATCATGCAAGAATATCATCTGAAAATGCCGGTTAATTCCTAAAAATAAGCAAATATTTTAACAATTCAAACAACTTCACAAACACAATGTTAACACAAAATTTTTAACACCTAACTTACATAGAATATAAGTATGCAAAAAATGCAGCTCAAGCTGTCCCTAATGACGTTTTCTGCTAAACAAGAGATCTTCAGCTGATGGTCAAACTTCAACTTGTTGCTTTACATAACAGTACTTCCATTTAAGTTTCTGTCATTTCATTTCCACTAAAACCTTTTCAGTTCTTTTCAGTTCATGTGCTAGATTAAACTTGCAGAACTTTTCTGTGCAAATCATGTACCATACAAAAACGATAAGCTCAGTGCTTGGTCAGTTCGGTGAACTGAAAGATTGGTGACCAAAATTATTACCGTCAGTTTGCCGATCTGTGTCGAAAGAATCAGAATTTACTAAAAGCAGTTCAGCGATCTGAAGTGCAGCTAATTAGGTTACAAAAATCAGTCTGGCCGTGCTGCTATTAATTTCACACCACCACCAGTACTGCATCAGAGATGGTGAATAGATTCACTAATTATAAAGTAAAAAAATATTAAGAGGACCTTTAACTCTGAGTTTTAGTAAACTCCTCGTTACCAGCGCTGGCTGCTGAGATGAAATCTGCGCAGGTGGAAAGTAACGCTATAGACCTACCATGACTTGTGCAGAGCGAAGTTCTTTCTTTATACAAGATGGACTGAATAAAATGATTAAGTGTCGCAATTCTTATTCATATCTTTTCAAAATACTAAGAGGTTACAAACCTTTCAATTTACTCTCAGCTGGACAATGGCAGAATTGGACCAATGGCCTGCTTGTGTACTTACAGCATGGACCTAAAATCCTACTGCGCAACTTAGATTTATTTATTTCAACTTTATTAAGTAGTTCGTTAACTTTCTGCTACATTTTAGTCACGCCAGACCGTCGACTGCCGACGGGGAAAGTCTGGAAGTGTCAGTGGCTGCAGTGTCGTGAGACCAGCTCAGCTCCTGACCGTGACGGAGGTAGGATGTCAGCAACCCAGCGGCGTCGGGCATTATCCGTTTTCCCCGAACTGAAAGTAGCAAATTTTGCGTTGCTTCTATCAGTTAGCGGAACTGTAAATAGAATACGATAAACAAGTACGTACCGACAGGTCTGTGAGCATGGATTGCATGAAAAAGTGCAACCTCCAGATCAACGTTCCAGTTTACTTTATCGTCCTCCCCCATTCTCTATTTTATCCCCTACCTGCCGAATTTCGCAACAATAACTAACTACGAAACGACGATCTAAAATAACAACGTAAACAAAAACCGGAAATGCAGTCGCAACCGTGTGTAAAACTGAACCGTATGTGAAACTTACTGATTAAATTAAATAAGTAACAGAAAATGACAGAATGGTACCGACACGGTAAGGACCACTATCTTACGAAGTACGACAAGTACGATGAAAGAAGGTTTTTACTGGCCTACGCAATGAAATGCTACAGAAACATGCTAAATGTTGGTTGGCAAAAAAAGCAAACAAAAGCATACATACGAGCATACGACAGAGCGTACGTACACAAGAAAATGCCTCTCCATGGACATTAGGCCTATTCGACACAAAATTACTGCAGATATTTTGGCCATATTTGTCGCATGCCAGTCTTTCCAGATAATCAGCTAATAGAAAGTGTTGCTGGGCTCAGTTGGTGGTGTACGACAGAGAGAGAGAGAGAGAGACCTTCTAAGAAATGGACAGACGACATCACTGAGTGGACCGAGTTGACTGTGTAAAGCTGTGAGATTGCCCAAGATCGAGAGACATGAGGAAAGATTGTACTCAGGGGGATAGATGTTAAAATACATTGATTTGCAAATAAAAAACATTAAAACATGATTTTACACTTTTATAAAAAAACATTATAAGAAATGCATAAAAACATTAAACTGCAGATGTTTCCATTCGCTACCTTTTTCGCCGTCTAACGCAAATAATTAAAAAAAACTACTATTTGTAAAAAGCTAAAAACCGGAATGTACTGAATGTACAGATCAAAAACAGCTAAACGCCATCTGCCGATGAAAAATAAATCATATGTGTAATTTTGTACGTTTATGTTTTAACAAAAACAAAAACAAAACACGACATTAAAAGCACAAAAACATTTTTTAAACATTAAAAAATAAAAAAATAAAAAAAATAAAAAAAACATTAAAAACATGTTTTTAAACATTTTTTTATTTAAAAAAACATTAAAATGTTTTTACATTTATGCTCAGGTTGAGACAAATGTTTCCTGGAAAAGTTGAGGAAACGTAAAAAAGGAGGGAAGAGTGAAAAGAAAGGCGGAAAGGGAGGGCATCCCAAATTGGGAAAGAAAAAAGTTGCCTCTAGGTGCTGAAAAGATAGACGCCCCTGATTGTATTTAAACACAGCGGTAGTTAAACAGGGGACAAGAAAAAAAGGAAAAGAAGAAGAGAACTCATTACATTACGTGCTTGTAACGACTGGCAACGAGCGAGTAATTTTGCTGCTGCTCGAGCACTAAATGACAGATTGTAGGCTACTGCTGCAGTGTGACCACGTAGGCCCTATGGCTCGCAAAAAAGCACCTTTCAATCACGCCATCTCGTAGCTTGACATTGATTTAGTAGTAGTAGCAGTAGTAGGCGTAGTGTTGTAGTAAGCTTATAAAATCTAAATCAAAAAATTGAGCTAATGCTCATAAGACGTGTGAGAACCAATAGCAGTTCCTGTTCGCAGGTAATCTTTGTCCATCTCTATCTATTTCGTCGCAATTCACTCTTTTGCAAAACATCACTAAAACACCGTTCTTTAGGGTTCAAGACCGTTCAAATTCATCGATGTTGACATTCCCAAGAAGCTCGTCGCCAATGCTTGTTATGATAAGCAGCATGCCTGTGCCTATCTGCAACCATTTTCGCGTTAGACGAGCCAATAACGGTAGAGCAGCGTCTTTTTAAAAAGGGTGACCCTCTTTCGTCCCTTCGTTCGTGGGGACCCCTTTCACCCAGTGGCATGAAATTTTGTCCCGAAATACTACAGGCATTAATTTATCATATGGTAAAAACCCGAAGTCTCTATTTCACCTGGTATTGGAACGGTACCGGGACGTGACAGACACCAAGACAGACACCAAGACAATTAGGCTACCGTACTCTCTCTCGCGTGGGGCCTAAGTGGATTTAGGCTATCCGCTAAACGGAAGAGATAAAGTTTTCGCCAGGTCCTCTGTCTGTGTGCATCGTGTGTCTGCGCGTGCGTGCAGCGCGGCGCCGGCGTGACGTCATAATTATACCTCAGCAATGACGTCATTGCGTCACCAGCAGACTGTGTATTGTCTGTGACGTCACCTGCAGCAACGTGAGAGATAGGCCTACGCCGCGCTTGAATACAGGTAAAAAGGTCTAGCCCGGGAATGCTGCAAGCTCCTCCAGCGGGGTCTGGGGCGGAGCCTCTGCGGAAATTGTATTTGGGACATTTTAGAGTTGCCCAACCGCGAACATCTAGGGCCCTTAATGGCACCAATTTTTGACTCGCTATAGCTATGCTGTAGGCGTCTATGGCACGATTGTCGTCCGTAGTCTGTCCGTCTGTCCGTTACGGATGTACATGTATAGGTATTGTGGCTAAACGGTGCGAAATATGGCCTAGGTTGCTATTGATCACTAATAGAAAATCGCATACGCCCTTTCAGCTGAGAGGAAAATCATCGACCTTGGATGACCTTGAAGGTCAGTACTGCAACAGAAACTGTATATGCTGCAGCGCGTCTTCCCTAGCGACAGCTTCCGTGTACTAATTGTCCGTCACGTTAAGTCTGGTCGACCAAGAAACCACTGAATACGTTGTTCATTGGAGCGAGCGCGATATTAATGGCCCACACGTGGACCAATCACGCCCCGGTACGAAATCTCGCACGTGCTGTATTCATACGCCCACCTCGCCAGCAGATTTATATGGCAGTAAACCACCGTTTCAACAGGCAAGCTTCCAGGTGGTCTTGGTCCGTGTGGTAACGCCCCTCCTTCTGTATTATATCAAGCCAGACTTCGTGCCGCATTTTTCCGCCCACAAATTCCGCTCACGCCCGCGCGCCAAATGATTTCTAACTTTCCCATTGGCATAGACAAGAGGGTAGCCCAGCTTTCCCGTCAATGGACGGGTATAATAATACCCGTAGCCTACAATCTGTTTGTTAAAAACAGAGGTCAGAAACATTACTGTGGAAAATTGATTCGGCGAGTTTCTCGCCGATATTGTGCGCCTTATAAAATGTGTTTTTACTTACTTACTTACACAAAACTAAAATTTATGGGATCCAGTTTCTAAAGTCAGAAAGGAGAAAACGGGAGGGAAAAGACATAATACATAAGAAAAGGGAGGGAGGGAGAGAAAAGGGAAAAGAATGAGAAAAGGCGGAAGAAAAGGAGACGGAAGGTAAGGGGAAGAAAAGAAAGGAAAGGAAAGGGAGCGGAAGAGAGCGTAGGGAAAGAGAAGAACAAAAAGAAAAGCAGAGGAAAAGAAAGAGGGGAAGCGAAGGAAAGCCCCAAATCACATTTCTAGCTACGCCGCAGTTCTTTCCTTGATATTCCAAAGTTCCGTACGTTGATTGGTGCACTATTTATAAACATTGTTATTTCACGCGTACGTGCGCGTAGTCACGTAATCGCCGACGCTGTTAGACGCGCCTTTAAACACGCCTTGAATAGCTGAACGTAGCAGTCGGTGAAAAATAAGCCCCGCCTATTATTTGTGTGAGTGCTGAGAGGGCATAGGCTTACACTGCAAAAGTCTACGGCAGCTAAGCTCGGCGACTTGTATTTCCGGTGTTCGCATGCTATGCTGTCTGTCTGTCTGTCGGACTAAACTTCCGGCAGGTGCGTTTCCGCAAGTTCTTTTCATACGCCGCCGAGCGGCGCCACTGCAGCATTTGACCTCGACTGTTAAATTAAAATACTGTATATGCATTTAGCGTTCTATATTAGCAAACTGGCATGTGACCGATATAGGACCAATAGCGAAATTATCGTTAAAAAGACAAATAGACTGATTTCTTTATAGTCGATTAAAATAGGATAAAAATTTTAAATTTTTTTGATAGCTTAGTGCATTTTTAAAATTATGATTGAAGATGTTGAAAAACTTTACACTGTACATTTCTTTCTTTTTTCTTTCCCCTTTTACTTTATTTTTCTTCCTTTCTTCCATGGTTTGCCCTATTTCTTTTCCTTTCCATCCGCCTCTCCTTAAAAGTAATTAGCCTCCTTAAATAGGCCTACAGCTATGGAGTCTGGGTGAGTGTACGCGCCCCCATTTCGATTTGGGCCGGTGTTTCAGCGGAAATCAAATTCCGTGCATTTTTAGCGTTAAATCTGACATATGGTGGCACCAATTTTACCATTATTTCCTAACTTGGGTGTGATTTGATGCTGTCCTGTTAACCTGTACGCAACGTGTTATAGCCTATGTGACTTTATGGATGACTCAAATAAAACTGATGTCAGCACGCAATAAACCGTTAACCCTCAAATTCAAATGGGAAACTGTATAGACTGAAAATAAGAGGCTAGAATCGCAGTGCCCCCGCGTTCCCCCTTACTCAGACCACTAGCAAAAATACGTTCGGCGCTATACGGCTTGTGTTCTACAGTATCTCAATGGGCCAGCGCCGTCGTGGGTTAAAAACGGGACAGGAAGTTAAAAATTTCCGACAGAGAAGATTACGAGTGACTAAAATTTTAATTTTGCCTGCCCCTAAAGTTTACTCAAACATTGGGCTGTTTAGTGGTCTAAATATTGTATTACTAAACTAAAAAAAAATTCGACAACAGCAGCATTTTACGACAATTTTCCGAGAGCCAAAAGTTCGAAGGGGAAAGCCATTAATCAGGGGGCCGGACAATTACACTCCCCCCGTTTAATTGCCCCTCTCCGGCCAGGACGCCACAATATTTGGCTGAGGAGTATATTAACGTATACAGCTGTACAGTTCTGGTGTTATCTGTGTTCACCTAAGGCGTGCAATTTTCATGCCATTCGTCGGCCAGGTAGTAAATATTTGATGCGATTTACAAGAAGAAATTACGCCCCACTGATCCACTGACTGATTGCGCATGCGCCAAAGTCACGAGCAACAACAGTACGAACAGGTAGATAGATAGTGGCGTAGCCAATGGGGAGGGGTGAGGGGTGAGGGGTAGCGGGCAACCCCCTTGTCCAATTTTAGTTGTGAATAATGCTAATTCGTGCAGTCCAACTAACGAAATTTATAGCCACTACGTGCATTTCAGAGGGTGTTCGTACCCCGAAACGGTTTTGGGGTCGAGATTCAGCCTCGGACCCAGCTGAGGAAGCTTGCAGAGTTCCCACAACTCCAGTTCGCTGCGCTCTCCCCTTGATTTTGGGCCCTTTCGGGCCTCAGTCCGTTACTGCCGTCTCTAACATTTACGCACGTGGGTTCATGTGCTATAGGCATTATATAGCAGTTGTTATAGGGTGAGTAGAGGTGGCAGGGAATGGAGAATGCCAGGGATGAAATTGGCATCAGGCGATCTGCCCATCAGACTGACTAACAAACCTGGAGTCACTAGGCCTTACGAGAGGAGCGAAGAACAGAACCCCCCTCCCGACACTTCCGCTTACGACCAAAACTCTTGCGACTAATTTCTCCTACAATACCTACACACACACACACACACACACACATCTTTATTCACCGTAATACGGTAGACAAGAAATGAACAGCAAAGAAATAATACAACTTAACTAAAACTTAACTAAGACTTAAAGATGTAATATAAAGTCCATCAAAACTCAAAATGCAGCAAGACGGCACAGATAGCATAAAAAGTTATCACTTTGTCTGAACCGAGACAAAAAATGTTCTTTACGTCTAGAAATTGTATCAGCTACAGGCAAACAACTGAACATATTCATACATTCAGCAATAACATCATCAGAC
>Ga0056128_1010689_pt1 | contig 11402 bp, 10 predicted proteins | sample WorMetLIZISLAND2_FD_71113 | JGI IMG/M metagenome (GOLD analysis project Ga0056128, IMG submission 71113) | Marine gutless worms symbiont microbial communities from Max Planck institute for Marine Microbiology, Germany - Olavius geniculatus... ... | reverse complement strand
TTAAAATTTGGTGACGATCGGTTCAGGGGTTTTTGGTTGGCTGAGGGTCAAAGTTTGCATTTTCCCATATACTTTAAAGGTCGTCCTTACAACACTCACACTACCGTGTGAGGTGTGATAGTTTAACCATCATATGCGCTCGCCAGCGGCGCACAAGCGAAATAAGCGTTAAATGGTCGAAAGCTGGTATAAAAACTTTCCCTTGAAAACCAGCGACAAATGCTAACAGTGTCGTGAGCTCCGGAAAATCTGCCCGAAAAGTTTTTAGCTCAAATTACTGTGTTGTCTCCGCCGAAAAAAGCAAGATGGGTGTCAACTATATCGCTTTGTTTTGTTGCGCGTCTGCAGAGACGTTCTGGACTAACCCTCAGTACCGTGTTATGGTGGTGGACGCTGACGAGGGTGATGATGACGACACGGGAACACTAATAATTGCTCTGCTGCAGAAGGAACGACGTCTCAAACGCACTGAAGGAGCTGAATATCTCACTATCGGCTACGCTATTTACAAGGTCAGCTGGCGTCATTCGCAACACGGGTACACTTGTCTTGTAAGTAAAGTTTCAGCATCCGGGTCGTAATCATCATCACCATTAACTCATTGTGTTTTTTGGTCGAACAGTTTAACGAAAATTATTTCACAAGTTTTTTCAGTAACTAGAAAGCAGTCATAGCCCGCAGGTACCTTCGCCAAGGCAATATTATTCGCCAGGTAGCGTTACCATCTTCGCTTTGCCAGCGGTTCCCTTGTGCCCCCTTTAACGCAATGGTAACGAAAATTTCAAAGTGATCCAGAATCCAGGATTCCTGCCGGATCACTTCCAAAATTGAATCACTGGTAGTCTGTGCCACTCGCGACGTACCCACAAAATTTCAGAAAGATCCGTCCACAACTTTGTGAGTTATCTTGCTAACACATAGACAGACAAACAAACAGACAAACAATGTCTGGCAAAAACATGGCTGACCTGGGTATGTATTTTTATGTAATCAGCTTGGCCATCTTTCTACAAATAGGCGCAATGATTACAAGCGAAAGCTGGGACGGAAACAGCCCACCGCGCTATGTATCCGTGGTCTCGCAGTGTAAACTGGTGTCTGTCTGAGGGCTGAACAAACAGAAATCAGCGCCGTTCTATGGCCGTACGGCTCAAGCGGACATTACAGTGTTTATTGGTTGTTTGAAACGCAGCTGAAGGATCCCAACTGTGGACCCCTGGACAGAAGCTTCTTCAAACAGAACAAAGCGGTTGCGAAATCTCCGAAGTTTATCGACGAGCGTGAGGTGACGGGTCGCCACAAGTTGGCACCCGGTTCATACTGTATCATACCGTCGACATTTCAACCGGGCGAAGAGGGAGAATTTCTACTGAGAGTTTACACCGAAAAACCGATCACTTCCGGGTGAGGACTTTGTACCGTAGAAGCCCGGCTGTTATTTAATTATGTTTAAACTTTCTGCGAAAAGTTTTGTTGTTATATTACACATTTGCACATACAACCTGGCTGAATTTTTGTGTAATTACTTTCATTGGTTTAGTGATCTGATCTACAATGTGCCCGGAAAAAAGTAAACCCCTAGACATCGTACAATAGAAATGTCAAATTTGAACGACTCTGAATAAAATTTCGTACACTTACTTCCCAATAAATTGCTGAAACGATCGCCAAATTTCGTAGAAAAATATTATTTTTAACAGAGTTATTAATTGTTGAATATCGATAACAAAATATGGCGATAACAAAATACCAATATGGCGTTACATAAGTAAACTTCTCTGTTTCACGAGAAAAATTTAACAAAACCTTTTGTTATTGCACATTTGCGTAACTCCAACAAACAAACTAGATTCTGGCAAAATTCTGCATTAACAGTGCGTTCCTTATTAGCAATTAAACTGCCATATTTTGCTTATATCTGTCAAAACAAACAATAGTTAACTACAGCGGCTTTTGTAAGGTCACCCCCAAAACACTTTACTTATGTGTTTGATGTTATCCACAAAGATCTGAAACTAAACTGTTTTAGGGAGACCTCGCAGAAGTCGCTGTCACTATTGTTTGCTTCAACAGATTTAGCAAAAATTGGTATTTTGATTGCCAATAGATGATGCATTGTTGATGTAGAATATTGCAAAAATCAGATGTTGTTTGTTAGCGTTACGCAAATGTACAGAAACAAAGGAGTTTACAGGTGTAACGCTATTTTGGTAACTGAGATATTTTGTTATCAATATTGAACAATTAATAACTCTGCCAAGAAATAATATTTTTAAACGAAATTTGTGATAGTTCTCGCAATCTATTGCCGATTACTTGTGCGAAATTTCGTTCAGATTTTTTCAGATTTGACATTTCTATTGTACAATGTTTAGGGGGTTACTTTTTTCCGGACACAGCGTATCCGAACACATCGATACATCACCGTTACAGACGGACGGACAAACAGAACAACGGACAGACAGCTTGCGGTGACAACAGCGCGCTTTTTACTCTATATGCATCGCACCATAAAAAATGTTCAGTTTCTGTATGAACATGCATTTTCAGTGTATTCAACTGAGATTTTTTTTATTTATTTGCAGTGAAATAGATGAAGAAACGAAGATTATAGCGGTGAGCAAAACGTTATACTATAGACTTATAACACATCGAGTGGATGAAGTTATGTATTGAGAATAATAATAAAAAATAACCGTCTGATAAACTATGTACGATTAAAAATAAAGTTGAAGCAGGATGTAAAAAGCAAAACAGAACAAAATTATTAATATACCGCTGGTAATCAATAAACAGCATGTAGGTGTAATAAACGTATATAAATGTATTTTTATTTTTTATAAAATGGCGGTGATTTAAAATATTTTTCAACCAAAAAGTGTTGCTGATAAAGTCGTGATAGATTTTGTCTTTATATTCAGTAGCTTATGTTTTATTACTATCAACTGAGAAGAATGTGTTACTTATTTGAAAGCGACTATACGTTGTACTAAAGATGTAAGCTGTTGTAAAACAAATGTTTTGTTTTTAAAAAACATGTTTGTTTGTTTCAAAACAATAAAATAAAACATGTTTTTTTATTTTTTAGTACTTTTTTGCAGTTACGAAACTGTTGATTTTTTTAATAAAGGTAAACATTTACGGTTTTTGACGCTATTACAATGTACAGTTTCTGGTGTTAGCATAAAAAGAACTAAAATGTTCCTTACCAGGAAGTTTGAAATAGCGATTTTTGCTTAGGGTAGATTTATGGATAGGATTAGGCTTTGATTTAGGACTAGCCTTAAAATTTAGGTGAGCAGGTTTTGCAATGACACCGAGTTTTTTTATACTGCAATGAGTTGTTAGCTGAAACCATTAAACCAAACATTTAAAAAGTAAATAACTCTGGGCTCACAGTAGGTCTACATGCATAACTATAGCATCAGTTTGATTCTGTTGTGTTGCAGATTTGCATTATTACTAATAGTATGTTTTAAACTTTTAGTATTTGTAGTTAGACTGCTAGCAGAGGCAAAGAATTTTTTTTTACATTCATGTTTGTCTTAACTGCATTATAACGCACTTTATATGATCAGTTGGATGATTTAATGCATCAATGTGATATAAATGGCTAAAATATGCACTATGTTGACAGTAATGGTTATTAAAAAACAAATGAAATAAAACGCAAAAACATTTTGAAAGAACAAAAAACACAGCACATAAAAATCATATAAATCGTGTTTTTTTTACATTTTACGTCATACATTGTGTTTGCAGCCACCTGCAGGTTCAAGGCGTGGCTCACAGGTATTTGTTGTGATTATTTTTTTTCTGTTTTTCGCTGCTCATAGCACGTTTTTAACATTGAACGATAACGGACAATTTTTGGTGTCTAACGTCTTATAGTTTTATATATTTTCGTGTTCGTTGGATAGTTGCAGGCCTAACGGTTTTTACGCGTGTAGTTACCGATATGTAAAGACGTAATCAAAAACGCTGCGACGACGCTTGATAGTGTTTACCTGTCGAAATGATGCGTTTTTACTTTTATCGAAAAATTGGCTTTTCGTAAAACGGTCAATCAGCGTAAATAAAATGAAGACACTTTGTATGGTTTTTGTCAGTAGATTGGTTTAACGTTGGCAGAGTGTGTTACTGTGTGCCAATGAAAAAAATATTAGGCCAAAATCGGTCACTATTTGGCCAAGAGATGAATGGACAAACGTTTGACGGCATGTTTTTATGGTTTACGCTGTACAGCCTCTGACGTCTGCGGACGCTGACGCGGTGCAAAACTTGAAAGAAATGTTCAATGAGATTGCGGGCGATGATCTCGAGGTCGACCCGTGGGAGCTGCGCTATATTCTCAACAATGTCTTCATGAACCGTACGCCTACGCCGTCTATCAGTCCTTATGAACACGTTTATTCGCCATAAAGACAAAAAACAGACAGCAAGAAAAGATAGATATGTACAGACAGGGCCGTATAGCCAGGATGTAAAAACGAGGAGACAGTGTAGGGGGTCTGGGAACAGTCTCCCAGCGGGGTCCAGGGGCGGAGCCCCGGTGGGGGATACCCGCAGAAGCTGAAAAGCTTTCAAAATTCACTTAACTGAAACTCTCGTTTTGTGATACATATGCTTGACAGTCAAACACTGCTCAAAGGCTTCCGTGTTCATCTCTATCTAGCTACAGGCGATCCCTGCAGGCCTATAATTCAGTTTGCAATCTGTGTCTAACAATTAGTGAGTACAACGCAAAACGCAATCGTAACATATTGCATTTTAAAAACTTATACTAAAAAATTCACATAGGCAGATGAAATCTGCTATGCTTAGACCTATCTAGCTGTCTGTAGCCTATTTGTTTGCTAACTAGACCCGAAGCTAGCGGCGGATCTAGGCTTCAGCCAATGGGGAGGGGCGAAATATCCCCCTTGTTTTTCCCCTTCTTCCCTTCTTTTTTCCCCCACTTTTCCTTTTTCCTTTATTTTTCTTTTCCTTTTTATTTTTCCTTTCCCTTTCCTTAAAGTAGGACCCCTTGAATCCAGCTAGGGAGGCTGGGGGCGCTTTGAGCTCTCCCACGGGGTCTGGGGCTGAGCCATAACAGAAATCGAATCTGGTGCATTTTAGCTTTAAAATATATAATATCTGGTGGTGATAATTTTAATCATTTTTCTGACACAAGAACTTATTAATAGCAGTTCGGCAGAGCATATAAAAGGGTTCAAGAAAGTTGGGGCGGCCGCACGTTTGCCCCCGGTTGGATCCGCCACTGCCCTAAGTTGCCGACTTAGTTGGCCGCCAGCCGCCAAAATGTTTTTGTTAAGTCGCCAGCGCCGCGAAATATCCATCATATTGTTAAATATGCCCATGGACCATGGGGATAATTAAAGAAATTGAAGAAATTAAAGTTATGTATTCAGACCGACGATTTCCAAACTTTATGCAAAAGTTGAGATACTAAGGCATCATGTCTGAGTTTGTACCTGTATCAACAATTGACAACACGATTAGGAAAGAGATCTGCTCTAGGCCTTCTGGTGGCGTAGCATAGTGGTCAGAACGTCGGTCCTGGTCGGCGAACTTTTCCTATTCTGCACTAGACTGGATGGATGACCGTGTAACCACTTTGTGGGTAAAGCATCCGCTATCAGTCAACCAACAAGGCCAACTCAGCCTGCTATCTCTCCGGGGTCGGTTGAATGAGTAGTAACCCAATGATATGGGTTACGGAAGGTGGGGACCTTAGTACAGCTGACTGGAGCTGCCTAGCCGGCCGCTGCGCTAGCCTGTGTAAGGAGGCTGCACGCGGTGGTTGTGCGGCTGGCGGCTCTGGTTAGTGACGAAAGCGCATTAGAGGCGTGTTCGCGACGATGCGCTATACAAATTGACGACCTTTACTTTTACTAGCACGAGTATCAATGGCAAGAAATAGCGTTTACTTACAGTCAAAAAAAAATATTAATTAGGTATGGTTAAGTTGATTTTGACTTCTTAACACCAGAATATTGATTCACGAAACAAACGGGTTGTCTTTCTTACAGTATTTTGTGGCGCTCTTATTCTTTTTTAATTTACTCATCCATCAATCCCAAGCCGGCCGCAGTGCTTTGTCTAACCGCCGATTATTAAAAAATTATTAACCATGCAGGTATTTTGTTTTTTACTTTACCCACATCGTGTTTTCACATTTACGTATATATGTTTTACGCAAATCGCTATATTGATAAAACTAGGAATAATTCATGTTTACCTGCCATTTGTTTTAGAATTCAAGTTCGAAGGTTTCTGTGTCGATACAGCCAAGAGTTTAGTAGCCTCGAAAGATGTATCCTTTGCAGCACATGCATTATGTGACGTGTTGTGTTCTTGAAGTTAAAATAAAATGTGTGCTAGAAATGTTACAAAATCTCACCAAAGTCTTTACCGACAACGTTATTTCCAAAAAATACACGTAATTACACGTAGTTTTGTGATAAACAAGAAAACAAGCCTTATAACACTCAATGTATAGGCCTACGTGCCGAAGACAAAAGGACCATCATATCTGACGTGTACTTATTTCCCATCTCAAGTAGGCCCCTAATTCATGTCAGCGAACAGCGTGTTAAACGCAGATGTTCCAAAACTTTGCGTATAACGATTGCTCATGTATGCCACATCAATTCGACAGTCACCGCTACGTAATTTAGTAATTTTGAAAATAGTCCACAACTAGAAAGCAGTCATTGCCCGCATGCCTCCGCCAACGCCATGTTATTCGCCAGGTGGCAGCACCATATTCGGTTTGGCAGCGGTTTCCCTTATGCCCCATTGAAAGCAATGTAAATTTCAAAGTGATCCAGAATCTAGGATTCCTTCCGGATCACCCCCAAAATTGAATCACTGGTAGTTTTTGCCATTCCTGACATTTCCAGAAAATTTCAGAAAGATCCGTCCATAACTTTTTGAGTTATTTGCACACACACACACACACAGACAAACAGACAAACAAACAAAGTCTGGCAAAAACATTACCACCTTGGCGGAGGTAATAAAATAGCTTACGTTGATGAACTCACAACATGTCTGATCGATGTGTAGACACAGTTTGCCCACTGCCCCGTCGATCGTTTATGCATGCCGCTATAGCGAGTGGCGTCATCGTCTACGCACTTGTGTGTCTTTGAACGTGTGGCGCACTGAGTATGAATTGTAACAGTTTTGAAACAAGCGGTTATACGGAGTTATTATTCTGCTTAATCAACCACATTTTAGTTTATCGTGTGCTTATTAAATAGTTGGAAATTTTCCTGCGACAACAACTTAGCATTGTGTAACAATTTGGAGCATCTAACCGTAGTGCGTTGTCGAGAATTAGGTGAGGTGGAAAGTGAATACACCTCACATAATAATTTTTATTGCACTCTTTGTGTTTAAAATTATCGAAGTTGGTAAAAATTGACCAAGTTCTGACACAAACAATTTTGCAGAGTTTTTGGGACACGAATTATACGTAGTTTTCGTGTAAAATAAAACAAAAAAACATTATGAAAATGTTTTTTTTTTGTTACGTGTATCGACAGCTTTGTCGTACGTAAGTAGCATCGCGCGGTGTCCTTGTGATAATACAGCTTTCTTGTATGCTTGCGCAATTCTTCCTGCGGCGCGCTATATTTCGTCTTAACGTTTTGCCAGGTCGATCGTTCAGGAACACTCAACTTTGAAGAATGCAAAAGACTTTGGATTGACATACGCCGATGGGAAGTGTGTAAACGTCGTTTCTTTTGTATTCTTGCTCGCTCACGAACAGCGTATTAATTTCACCTGTCCGTATTGGTCCTTTTGCCACAAACTAATATTGACTTGTAGACCGAAATCTGGTATAAGTCGTATGTCATAATCTTTCAATTTTAGCCAAAAATAAACCGGTGCCTTGCTTATTATTTAGTCCTGCAAATGCAGTGAACTGCAAGAACTGGGTATTGACAGTTATGTCCATCGGTTCATTTGATCCGTACGGGCTCCTAACATTTCAAACTTTCAGTAATTTGCTTAAGATGCGTAAAACCGAAATCGACGGAAACGTTTCATTCGTTTTTACGTAAAAAAAGCTGTGTCAACTAAACCGCGCAGAATGTTTGATAAGGTTTGCACTGTATGTTGTAAGTAAGTAAGTAAGTAAATGATGGTATAGTAAATGATAAAGCGCCAAAGTCTCAGAAAGAATCAGGGCGCATAGGATGATGGACGCTAGGTGGCAGAAAAGGCTGACTGAAAGTAGTGGGTCTTTAAGTGACATCTGAATGTAGCCAGGGTTTGACGTTGACGAATTTGAGGAGTTAAGGAGTTCCAAATTCTAGGAGCAGAGACACGAAAAGAACGAAAACCAAAGGATAAGTTATGCCGTGGAATTGCAAGTAACTGACTGGTAGAAGAGTGCGTGGACACTGAGGATTTATGATATTGCAGAAGATCAGTAAGATAAGGTGGATGGCCAGTGTGCAGTGCCTTATAAGTTGAGGTGGCGAGTTTAAAACTTTAAATCTTATTCGCCATTCAATAGGTAGCCAGTGGAGTTGTTTGAGAAGTTCAGTCGATGAAGAAGAAACACTATCACTAGTGCTGTTGTTCTTATTTGTGCACACTGTATTGTATAAGATGGCCGTGAATATGCCGCTGTTTAACTCGTGTGTGTATGCGTGTCACACGTCATGTAATAGGCGGTGTTCCGGAAGCGAGATGTAGACGGCAGCGGAGACTTCAACAGCTACGAACTGCGAACGGCTCTGCACGACATCGGTATAAAACAGTATTATGCCATAGGCGGCGTTAAGAATCTAAAGCCGGGAGGAGGGCAACGGGGGGTTAAGGGCCAGGGCACAGGGAGACAGTAATTTTTTTTGCGTGTGTGGTGGGCCAAATGTCGACTTTATTCAGTTGTTGTGTGCATCGAAGAGATGTAGCGGGGTCTAGCGGCGGAGCCCCTGAAGCTGAAACGCTTAGCTTTTGGACGTGTAGTGGAAGCCGGAGGTTCTTCTACTGGCCTTGGATGTACTGAATGACGAAGCCCGTCCTTTAGGCCTTGAAGTAAACTGGCAGAAGACCAAGATCCAGTCCACCATCAACCCAGCTACTACCCCGTCATCAGTTTATATATCTGGCAACCCTGTTGATATTGTGGAGTCATTCGTCTATCTTGGCTCTGAAATTCATAGTTTAGGCAGCTCAGAACTAGAAGTGCTTCGTCGAATTGGCCAGGCCAAAAGTTGTTTGAACCTTTTGAATCGAGGAATCTGGCGCTCTAGCATCTCCCTCCTCACCAAGGTCCAACAGTATCGTACTTACATCCAACCTGTCTTATTATACGGCTCTGAAACATGGGTCTTAACGCGAGCCTTACTAGACAAGGTTGATGCTTTTGACAACATCTGCCTGCGCCGTATTCTCCGTATACCATACGTGGATCATGTAGCCAACGCCACGGTTCGACTACGAGCTGGCTCACCGCCGCAGCTGTCTCAGCTGATTCAGAGAAGTCGGCTTCGACTCTTCGGTCACGTGGCAAGGATGGATGCGTCACTTGACATCTTCAGAGCACTCAAAACGTTAATCCGAGGTCTGCCCATAGAGTGGAAGCGCCCTCCCGGACGCCCTCGCCACACTGGCTACGTACCCTGGGAGCAGATCTCCAGCCTCATAATCTTGGTCTCAACTCGGCTTGGAAATACGCCCAGGATCGAGAACACTGGAAGCACCTCGTGGAAACCGCTACGCTCCAGCTCGGGGCACGCGCTTGATGATGATGATGAGTGGAAGCCGCAAATTTGCCCATTTATCATTGACCTTGGATGACCTTGAATGCCGTTACGCGCTATTGCGGCTAAACGTTGCGAGATAGGGCTTAAGTTGCTATTGGTCACTAATTGGAAATCGTATACTGGCTTTCAAATGACATGAAAATCATTTACCTTGAATGACCTTGAACGTCAATACTGCGTCAGGAACTCTATAGGCTGTAGCGTGTCTTCCCGAGCAAGGCGTTTTTATTGTGAGAAATAATAATTTTGCAAAACCTGCATCCGATATTTTCCTTGTTCATTTACTCTGTATCTGTTTATTATCATCTCTCGAGATGACCACGTGCATGGAACAGTAGCTATTTATATCGCCTGGCAAAATAAGCATGTGCGATGTCTGTTATACTAGCGTTTATTTTAGCTTTTGGGGCAGCGTTCTGTTAACATAGCGTGCATGGAACTGTCTCACCTCTGACAAATCGCTTTCTCTCCGTGATTGGAAGTCCGCCGCTGGGCTTCGGACGTAAGCGGTACGGTCGGTTTTTTCTAGCGACAGCTGAGCTTTTTTTATTAAATACGTGTGCTTCATGTGTGCTTAATGCATGATGTTTCGTGTAAACAGCGTATTACGTTTGCAGGTATAACTGTGAGTAACTCGACCTTCAACTCGCTCGTGCTACGCTACAGCCAGCGTGACGGAAAGATAAACTTTGACGACTACATTCAATGCATCGCTCGTCTCTGCGCCATGTTCGGTATGCGGCATGCTAATGTCGACTTAACTTGCGTCTTTCTTTACTTACGTAGCTATAGCGCGTAATAGCTGTGGTAATTCTGTCAGTCTGTCTGTCCGTCTGTCCGTCCGTCACGACCCGGTACCGTTTCAAGACCAGGCGAGATAGAGACTTTGGGTTTTCACCACATGATAGCTTAATGTCTAGTATTTCGTGACAAAATTTCATGCCGCTGGGTGAGGGGGGTCCGCCCGAACGAGGGGGCAAAAGAGGGGCATCCCCCTTAAAAACGCGTTATTTTACCGTCTTTCTTTACTTACTTATATATACTTTATTTCGCATCAGAGCAGTACAACCTAATACTATATATAAAAGAGAGAAAAAAATACACACACATACTGTACACACATACGCGCTACATTAACGTGAAATTTTTTATCTATACTTTGGCATTAAATTACATTTTACAGTTAAAAACGAATTTCAGTAAGAAATTGCGTAACAATGACGTAACGCTTGTCGAAAAAAAACCGGCGCCGCAAAACTCCATAATAGCGGGCAGCGTTGAAAACGCATCATTGGAGAGTTGCGCAAGTTTACTGCATTAATACCTATACCAGTATATAGGGTGCGGCAAAAAAGTAGCCCCCTAAAGTTTTTTGCTGTTTTCTCAGCAGCCGTTTCGAATTTTAATCGAAAATTTTAACTGAAACTGAGACTGTGGTTTTACGCGCGAGAGCTAGCATAGCGCGTAATAGCTATGGTAATTCTGTCTGTCTGTCCGTCCGTCACGACCCGGTACCAATCCAAGACCAGGTGAGATAGAGATTTCGGGTTTTCACCTTATGATAGCCTATTGTCTTTAGTATTTCGTGACAAAATTTCATCCCGCTGGGTAAAG
>Ga0056128_1010687_pt1 | contig 11402 bp, 4 predicted proteins | sample WorMetLIZISLAND2_FD_71113 | JGI IMG/M metagenome (GOLD analysis project Ga0056128, IMG submission 71113) | Marine gutless worms symbiont microbial communities from Max Planck institute for Marine Microbiology, Germany - Olavius geniculatus... ... | reverse complement strand
AATATTTCCGACACAACTGGCTATTAAATAAATGTTTTAGTTTCCACCTCACCCAACGTCTGCTTTTGCACTACCTGGGGAAAGCAGACCAAGCATAATACATGTTAAAATGAATGAAAAGACGTCGACATATTCCATCTATCCTAATCTGTGAGCCCCAACAGCCGGTCTGTTACAAGGTTTGACTGTCATTTAGCAGTGTGTCTATTAGATGAAGTTTAGGAATGTTTGTGAAGTCAAGAAGCGACTGGTACAGCCTGGATTGGTCTGGAGCAGAACTTTGTCGATACTGCTGTCAATAAATGAAGAAAGCGTCTCCTTGTTTGTGTTCGCATAATGGCCCACCACTTCAAGCAATTTTACTACAATCGGTTAAAAAATGGAGAACTGGACAAAATGTCAGCCAAAGTTTCAGAAATGTGAACAAAATGTGTTTTCACGCGTTATGTTAATTAAGCAATCATATCGCATTGGTTAAAAGTGATATTTTGCTGATTGTAATTTCCCCAGGTAGTGCAGAAAAAACGTTGGGCGAGGTGGGAAACTGAACGGTCATTTGATGGAAAGTTGTGTCAGGAATATTCGTACCAAAAATTATAAAAATCTGATACAGCTGTAATTGGTTTTCAAGTTACAGTCGAAAATGTTGGGGATGTTTTTTGAGACACAGTGTAAGAGTGTAGGTTACTTAGCCTTAAGCAAGGCTTGACGACTTTGTTTTCGTTTTCGAATAATTTTTAGTTGTTATTTCTGAGAAATATATCAGCCGTCAGTATTGTCGTCAACGTCTAGTTGTTATCTGCGTCCATTCATGTTATTCGTAAAGCGACTTTTGCTACGTTTGTTATTTTTTATTTATGTGTGCAACTTGTTCGTTTTACGTTATTTTGTATTTTTCGACATCACCATGTAGTTGTCGGTGAGCTGTATAAAGGCGCGTACAAGGCGGCGTAACTGAACTGAACTTAACTGAGATGGTCTAGTTTTTGACGAAGTGACCATCAATGGACAAGCAGTAGGATGCTGTCTAACGGCGTCGATGGCCTACGTGACTACGCGCACGCACGCGTCAACCAATTACCATGTAATGGGCTCTCTCTGCTTGTCTATTAGTCGGTTCCTCAAAAACTAAACCGTGTCAGTTCAGTTCAGACTCTTCAGTTCAGTTTAGTTACGTCGCTCTGTACGCGCCTTAAAGATTACACGGGCTGTTAATGTTATCTGAGCTTAAGACGAGGCCTAAAAGTTGGGCTAAAAATTTGTTTGATAATGCACGTAAATGTTGCATATTATACAGGGTGGTCCAAAAAACGGCACAAAGTTTCTAACACCATAATTAAGTTTGTAACCGTACGTCATTGAGTCATGTGTTTTCAGCAAAATGTTTCAAAAGAAATTCTTTACGTGACTAAAGTCAGTGTTTGAATACAGCAGTTAAATATTCTTTGTTATTACCGCTGGCAATTGAACTATGCAAAAACAGTATTATCCTCAACACCCCGATCCATCAAACGTGCTACTTTTATTCTTAATAGCTCCCTGAAACATTGGTCAATTTTAATAAGTTTTGGCATGCGACATTAAAAAGAAGCTGTACGCAAATGTCTGTAGTTTTGGCTACTTAGCCCTAATTTTGTCGCTATAGGCCTACTACCTTGTGAAATGCAGAAGTCGTAGTTTGATCATTGACAACAATGAATTCATACCTAGTATATTGCATGCGTCTGCTCAAAAAAATACTGATACCACAAAATCATCGAAAATCTGTTGCTTCGTTTTTATTTTAAAACTGTACTGGTAAGTCGACAAACTGAAATGATACATCAACAGCGAGTCATGCAGTTACTGCCAGTTACTGAACATGCTGTTGGCAAATGGTGTCAACGTCTATCGCTTGCGTTTGTGCTGCAGGAGGACATTTTGACCACATGCTGTAATGAAGATGACGTAATGTAGGGCCTAACACGTACATGTGACTTTTTGAGAGATAATCATAGCCAATCGTGTTTGTCGCTATTCAGTTAATAATTTCTGAGCCGACGCATGAACTAGGCCTACCCAGTAAGAATTCATTGTTGTCAATGGCCAAACTGAGACTTCTGCATTTGACACGGTAGTGTAACGACAACATTAAGGCAAGGTGGCCAAAACTAAAGACATATGCGTCGAGTTTCTTCCTAATGTAGCGTGCCAAAAATTATTGAAATCGACCAATGTTTCACGGAGCTATTGAAGAAATAAAAGTGGCACGTTTTATGGATCGCGCTGTCGAGGGTAATACTGTTTTTGCATAGTTCAATTGCCAGTGGCAAAACAAATAATATTTAACTGTTGTATTCAAACACTGATTTTAGTCACGTAAAGAATTTTTTTCGGAAGATTTTGCTAAAAACCGCATGACTCTGTGACGTACGTTGCAAAATTATGGTGCCATAGGGGCCTAAACTTTGTGCGTTTTTGGACCACCCTGTATAATGCACTGCGCATAAGCTTACCCGCGAATGCGCTCGAGTTAATACACAAGTAGCCCAGCTGACGCTAGGAAAAACCGACCGTATACCGCTTACGTCCAAAGCCAGTGTCTGACTTACAATGAGGAGAGAAAACGATTTCTCAGAGGTGACACAGTTCTATGCACGTTATGTTAACGGAACGCTTCTCTCGAAAGCTACAATCAACGCTGTAGGCTACCTATAGCAGACGACATCTTTGGACATCTCGCCATGCGTCGAAAATAACCTACGCAAAAATCGGACGCAGGTTTCGCAAATTTCTCTCACAGTAAAAACGCCTTGCTATGGAAGACGCGCTAAGCCTACATGACTGTAGCCTATCCAATTTCTGTTGCAGTACTGACCTTCAAGGTTTTTATGTCATTTGAAAGCCAAAATGCCACTTCATATCAGCGATTATTATTAATATATGTAAAAAAAACTTACCAGTTTATAACTGTGTGTAAGGACGATGTGATGATATTAGTTTTCTAAAACAGCAAAAATCATTTGGGTAACCTTAGATGGGGTTACGTATATGGCGTTCTTACAAGCTGACTTTAGTTGGTAATCACTAACATAGTCTAAAGCCTTCTTCATTTGATGTTATTTGTCGTATTAGGCCTACTTGCTCAATGTTTACTGATTAGCGTAGCAGCCGAAAATGTTTCTGTTATGGTTTAGCTAATGGTAACAAGAAAGCTAAAATATGACCCTGTGCCGGCACAATATTCAGCTAATCACACACTCATATGCTTGCAAACTGTCCAACTGCGCAGCACCACTCTAACCCTGACATTAGACATTTTAAAGCTGAAAGATAGTGCAGCAGCTACTGTGCCATGGAGAACACTTATATCAATATCGGATTTTTATGCCTTATTGCTTGAGTTATGAACGAGTGTAGAATGCATCATCATCATCATCATCTCTCTTTAATAAGACAGATTGACAAAATGCAACCATACAATGCACAGATGAATGGCCAGATAATAAAGTGATGGCACATTGTTGATGTCTAATAAGAACGTGAACTTATCCGTGTGCTTGCCATTTATAGGCCCTAACTGCATGCATGAATGTTCCGGCTGTCGTCTTGGCCCTACATTCGTTGTTAATGCACTCAATTTTAGCCTGAACGTTGACTATTATGGCAATGACCATCCGATACAGCAGGCCTATAGTATTTTGGTGGAAAGTGAAAACAGCATAATGTGATATAGGCCTAATCGTATAGTCATTACGCAGACTTTTACATTAGTTAAGCTTATATTATACGTTTAGGCCTATACGTTTGTGCACATTTTGGACAGTTTGGCCAAATCGGTAACCATTGGGCAAGTAGGCCTAATATGACAAATAACATCAAATGAAGGCTTTAGACTATGTTAGTGATTACCAACTAAAGTCAGCTTGTAAGGACGCCATATGCATAGCCCCATTTAACGTTACCCAAATGATTTTTGCTGCTTTAGAGGACTGATATCATCACATCCTTCTTACACACAGCTATAAACTGATAAGATTTTACATATATATTTGCTGTTTTATTGCCAAAAGTCAGGGGTCCATTCATGCCATTCAAATTTGGTGACGATCGGTTTAGGGGTTTTTGGTTGGCTGAGGTCAAAGTTTGTCATTTTCCATAGACTGAAGGTCGTCCTTACAACACCCACACTATCGTGTGAAGTGTGACCTTGCTATCGCCTCTTGGCCAGTTTTCCATTTTATTTCCTGCCACCTTCATTCAACCCCAAGTTTGAAAATGTTTCCCTTGAACTGGAAGGCTATAATTTTGCACTCCTCATCTGAAGACATATGGCTAATTAATCGTGTGAAAAGTTTCTTCTAAGACTTACCCGTTAACCAGAGTAGGCCTACATCCGTTACAGATGATGACGACGACGGACAGACAGAGGGACGGACGACAATCGGACCAAAAGCTCGACCGTTACATACATGTTGGTATACGGTCGGCTAAAAACTACACTAATGCAAAGTTTGGCTACAGCGATGCTTAGGCCTATAATTATTTTAATCGGACAGGCATGGTCTCGCCAAGTTTAAATCTGGCTCTAGAAAAAAGCAAAATGTCCAATGAGCAAAGAATCGAAAATCCGACGCTAAAAGCGCTCTGAGACTGATACGAGTAGCCATACAGTATGCGTTTACTGAAAAGCGATCGTTAAGGTAAAGATTAAAGAATGTTTAGTAAATGTGTGGCGCATGTTAATTGTGACTGCATAATTCGCTTATCACTTGAAGAACTGTGTGTGTGATGTTCTGAATGTTCAATCTTGAATCGTGATGCATGCCGTACCTAATGTATGATGTTGGCATATTACATTTTGTTTGAAACAACTATGAACATTTATGCATCTGCCCCTCCAGTTCCTTCGCTCCTAACTCGAAAACAACAAGAAGCCCAACTGTCGCTAGGGTGCAGGGCCGACCGTACTGGTTGTCACTGCATGACCTTAAAATTCATCCAAAATCGATGATTTTCATTTCATCTGAAAAAGAGTATGCCATTTCCTATTAGTGCTCAACAGCAACGTAGGCCTTATGTTGCACCGTTTAGCCACAATACATCCGTGACAGAAAGACAGACGGACGACAACAACGACAAAGGGTCGACCTTTAAGCTTGCAGCTTAACGGTCGGCCCAAAAAGCGTAAAATAAAACAAAATCTTTCTTCATATCAGACCAGATGCCAAAATTTCATGTTGTTACTGTGAATGTTCGAAGTGTCCACCGCCAGCTCCAAACTCCAACACAAGCCTTCAGTCGCTTACATGTAGCCTAATTTGATAAGTCTTTCGCAGCCTTGTACGTAGATCGGTGGGGCAGGTTGCCCCAGATAACCTGAAGCGCTTCCTTGACTTCGGCGACTGTTATCGGCTTTGCACCCCACACGTGAGAGTTCATTGGGTTTTATATTCGGCGAATTTAAAAGCCACTGATCTTCTGTGATGAAATCTGGACAGTTGGTCCGCATCCCGTGTGTGCTGGCGCGCCGTCCTGCTGGAAAATGAATCCGGCGACTGCTTCAAAAGAACGATAATTTAATGATAATTTATAAACAAAATAAATTACTGTTTATTAAAACGTCACTGTAACGTCATCGGCAGTAACGTGGTAACCGGTTTTAAAAATTAAATAGCATTTTTAGCTTAAACATTTGTAATGCTGAAAAATCGGTAAGCAGTCATGTTAAAATATAACTTCGTCGTTCTTAAACAGAATCATACTTTACTTGGCAGTTACATGTAAAAAAATAGCAACTAAAAGTGTAAAATTTCAAATTAAAATTCCAAACGGTTGCTGAAAATACAGCGTAAAACTTTAAAGGCTACTTTTTTGCCGCACCCTGTAGACCTAAAATGACGCCTTAGATGCTCGGCCATTAACTGGAGTGGACGGACGGCCGCATAAAATGTCGGCAGTCGGCGTCGTCATATCGTTTCTTCAATTGTTTACAAAGCGCTTTTCGATATTGTCCAGTTGTTACTGTGACATGACATATGGAGCAATTCGCAATACACTGCACCAAGACGTGTGTAATTCTATGTGACCTCACTGAAGCTCAACAGATGCCTCGTGACGCGGATGTAACACGGCATCGATCTAGAAAACACCATAAAACAACCGCAGCAGCAGCAGCTGCAGCAGCAGTGTACACTGTACAGGAACGTATAATAGGAACATGATTTTCAGTCCGTCCGCCACGACTAGAATCTATACAAATGCACAATAAATCGTTACGTTGACTTCTTGAAGAAACCCAGTTGTCGCTAGGGTGGGCCAATTGTACCGCCTATATCTGAAGGCTAGCGTCCGACTTCCGGTCGTGAAAAGAAAACAATTTCTCAGCGAGTACAGGTATGGCGGCGCTGCTATATCGAACGCTGCAATCAACGCTATACGATACGGTATTTAACGGTAATTTGGCGCACGTGCGTGATTGGCTGCAGAAACATTGCATTTAAAATGGCGGCCAAACCACTGTAGATGGAGATATGGTTAATACTGACAGCCTATAGAAAATCTTCATCGCCCTATCCAAAAAGCCAGTTCCCTACGACGTACGGTTTAACTACAATAGGCTAGGCTACATGCATTACAGACGACTACGACGACATCGTTTTTTGCCGGGGCTCCGACCCGGACCGCGTTGAGGGAGCTCGCGACGCTTCCCAGACCCTCTAATCGGCTGGGGGAGGGGATACCCCCTCCCATTCTCCCCTCGATGCCTACGGCGCCTCGCAAGCGCTTCACCTTGCATTATGGGGATAAATTGCTCCAAGGACTTGGGGGATAAATGCGCCTGGAAAACATGTGGTCACGGTAGAATTAATATTGTGGACTAACGGCGACGGCGAGGCTCTATTTTATATGCTAACTGGGCCGGATTAGGCCTACATGTATATCAGTAGCTGCAGCGGAAAATCTAACAATCTACGCCACCTATCTACATGTATAAGAAATTTGAGCTAATGCTCACGAGACGCGCGAAAGCCTATAGCAGTTCCGGTTCAGTAGTTTAGCTAAAAGTTCGGGTGTTCACGCTAAGTTAATATACAAATACCAAGTTCTCTATCTGGATCGCATAACGATAGTTCCGTGGCGCCACCTTGTGAATGATATGGACTTGTGTCGCAGCCCGAAATCGCCAACAAAAATCCATAAAACCCCCTATTTTGGCGTTCAAAGTCATTTAAAATCATTGAATTCGGCTCCAATCGAGAGCCAGTGTACGACTTCCTATTTAGTGATTAATAGTAACCTAGGCCCTGTCTCGCACCGTTACTGAGATACAGCGACTTATTGGCCAAAAATCGCAAATTTTGCCCACCCCCTCTCATTTAGCGCCCTTGTTCGGGGTGACCCCCTTCGAATTTATGGAAAAGCTTTACGGTTCCCGAAACTAGAGTCTTCCAGGCAGCCGACGTGAAGATTTGGTTAGCCTAGCTTGCACCGTTTTTGACTGATCCACTCGTGTGACGGACGGACAGACAGACAGACAGAATTGCGATGGCTAAGACGCGCTCAAAACAGTAGCTGCTTTCGCGCGTAAAAACTTAAAACAGGCGACACGTGTCGCGTTAATCGTTCATTTTCCCGCTGAAACGCATCCCCAGGTCTGCTGTTTGCTGCAGCAGCTCTCCTGGGGGACGTCCGTTCGTCTGTCGCAGCTTCAATTTCTGTCGTCTGTATTCCTCCCTCCTGACTATAGGACTGACGCCGCTGTCGGCATTCGCTTTTAATAAACAACAACAAAGTTAACGTTTTCGGTATGCGACGACGACGCTATACGGCTGCCAGCTTATGCATGGCAATGTAGTCTGGAACGTAATAGCATCGACACTGGTCAGTCAGCAAGCTGAGACAAGAAATCAAAGCAATTATGCTCATGAGACGCGCGACGTAGGTTGTCTCGGTCTATCTCCAGTAATCTCGACCAAAATTAACTCTTAAAATGTGCGCCGCAGTACGAACTTTTTACGAGGTCGCGAAAAATTTACTAAAACCCGCTATTGCCGGGGTTTAGGGTCGTTCAAAGTTATCAATGTCCCTACGGATCCTACCCCGGAAAGCCCGCCAATTCAGTGCTTGTTAAGATCAGCAGCAAGATTGTGTCTATAGGCAACCCTTCTCGTGGTAGATTAGTGGATAGTAACCGAAATCGCGCGATGCCTTAGTACGGAAGACTCAGACCAAGGAGTCGACACTTAAACTGTTAAAATCTACGTGTAATGCTGAAAATTTCATAAGCAGTGATTTCGGTGCAATTAACTCTTGAAATGTGTTTTACAGCCCGGAATCGCACAAATCTCAAAAAATCCCAATATGGGGTTCAAGGTCATTCAAGGCCATCGATGTCGGTTCCGCCGGATAGCTCGCCAACAGAATTTGTTACGACGAGCAGAAATGTTGTGCATATTTGCAACCGTTTTCACGCTAGAAGAGTTAATAGCGGTAAAATAACGATTTCACACTTGGAACCCTTTTTTGACTCTCTTCACTCATCGGCGTAAAATTTGCTTAGGGCCTACAGGAAACATGAGACACTTCAGATTATCCTATAGTAAAAACCTGGAGTCTTTGTTTCACTTGATTCGGTACCGGATTCGTGACAGACGAACAGACGTTATTACCGTAGACGCGCTAGCACATGATGTGTCGCGCGTAAAAACCACGCAGTGACACAGCTGTGGCGTCCTGGCCGGCCGGGGGCAGAGGCCGCAGTTGTGCTCCCCCAAACATTTTGGGCTGTGGAAAAAAATGTTTCTTGTTGAAAAGTTTGTGCCCAAAATGCAACATTTAGCGTTTTTAACCCCCATTCTGGGGGAAATTATGGACAAAATTGAAATCTGGAGCAATCTCATTATCTCGTCTGTCGAAAAATTGCAACTTCGTGTCCCGCCAACTTTTTTCATCTACGATGCCCCTGTCTTCTTCTTTATACATTACTGGATTATTGCCTCTATAGTCCAAACATCTAATCTCCACAGCCCGCTGGGATCGAGCTCACAGCTCTCCACTAGACTACATAGCTGGAATTTAGGGGTCCTACTTCTAAGCAGAGGGAGGGAAAGAAAAAGCGGGAAAGGGGAGGAGACAGGAAGAGAGAAGAGGACGGGAGGGGAGGGGAGAGGAGGAAAGAAAGATAAGGGGAAGCCGAGTTCCCCACACTCAATTCACATTTCTGGCTACGCCACTGAACCTGCAGTTAAGTAATCGATCAAACGTCTTTTTTGTTCCAGACGAGAGGGGGATAGAGCGAGCAGAATTGCGTTACATGTATCACAAGTTGAGACGTAAGTTAAGACGGACGGACGAACGGACGGACGGGGTAGCCTACTCGGCTGGATTCTGTCAGTGCGTGAGAATGCATTTCCGTACTCTAGACAATGTTGTCAGCTGATGACGTAGATCAATGCAGCGACTGCTGCTGCTGCTGGGCACATCGTTAGTTCTCATGCATTTTGTAGTCACAATAACGACGCCATCAGGCACGCACGGCACGCCAACGCCACGCTGTCCGATTTTTAAGTGCAGCAAATAAGCCGGCTATTGCACCAATACTACCGTAGCGTGGTCTGTCTGTCGGTCACGCTCGTGCACGCTGCTAGTGCAAAATGCGTCCAAGTATTAAGACGCGTACAGAGCGATGTGACCGAACTGACATGATTTAGTTTTTGACAAACTGACCAATGGGCATTCAGTGATGAATTACAGCAGGCAGTTACTGTAGGCACCGCCTAACGGCGTCGGTGGCACAGGCCTACGTGATCACGCACACGTACGCGTCCACTAATGACTACTGGGCTCACCCTGCTTGCCTATTGGTCATTTCATCAAAAACCAAACCGTGTCAGTTCAGTTCAGTTACGTCTCTTAATGACGTCTCTTAATGACGAATAGGCCTATTAAAAAGTAGCATGCACGCTTTTCGGAGCTCACCTTGGAAACCCTACAAATCCGTACACATATCAGCGGCAGAAAATTAGCTTCGAGACTCTACTTTAGGGCAGTTTAAGGTTCGTGGAGATATTTGCTAAGGTTCTCACTCGAAAAGCGTCAAACGATGGTCGATGGTCCTGTGGTCGAAAACGGCGACTTTTCACCGCCTTCGGTCAATATTATCCAGAACCTTTAGATTTTACCTCAAGGTTATGGCATAAGCTTACGAAATAAATATTTAGCATAGGCCCTTTCTGTCGGTATACTTTTAAGCAGATAGGCTAATTGCAGAAATTATTTAAAAAGAAAACAATTTTGGGTGTGTTTGCATGTATGCAGTCCACTTTTAAGTACTTTTGCTGACAACAGCAAATATAACATGCAAATAAACCCCAAAAAGAGCCAAATTTTTAAGAGTGGCATTAAGATGAAACGAAACGACAAAGATAACACCATTTCTCTGAGTGGTTGCTAAGCTTTCTGCTAACTCATGTTTAACTGCAACACTAAAGCAACGAGGCAATGAGTATAAATGTTCAGAGCAGACAACATGTGAACATGCAACAAAATGTTCTCGATGCAATTCTGTCAAACTGGAATGTTCCGTCAAGGAAGATGTTATCAACGGATTACAACGTTTTTGCTACCGTTGACGTTTCAGCAACCACTGTTGCCTTCTTCAAATTTGGAAATTTCTTACAAAATTTGCCAGAACTTGGTCAGAAATTTCCAGTGCGAAAATGGCAACTTTCAGCCGCATCTACGTTTTTAACCACAGAATCACTGGCATAAAAACAGGCTTCTTGGAAGATATTTTTAAATTGTAGTTTTGTCTTGTATTTCTGTTCACTGCTAAGATGTTGGTTATGACGAACAAATTTTCATGGACGTGAAAAAGTTTATAGGATCCATGGCAGTGAACGAAGTCGTCATTGTGAAGAGGGCAACAGCCAGTACATTCCTGAAAGTATGAGAGCAACATTAGAATAATTTCTGTAGTAAGTGAAGTCCAAAGTAAGTATTCGCAGTGAAAACTAGACAAAGCTGCTGAAATCACGGAGACAGATTGGGCTGCAGCTGGCATTCACTGGATCAGTTGATCTGCAGAACTTCAATCTCAAAAATGAGCTCAGCATTCGGTTTTATTGTAATCACACAGTCAAGGACCAATAACTACCACTAACATTAATTATAGACATGGTTGAGACACTTGGGCAGATACACAAAAAATTGGTGGTTTTTTGGGCAAACCCACCTAAAAATACCCGCTAAAAACCCACCCCAAATTAAATGCAATTTTACTTTCTTGTTCCATTAATAAAAAATATTTTATTATGACTAACTTCTTGAAACATTTAAGTTCACGAACTTGCAAACACTGCTACATTTTATGCTATATGGAGCAAACGGGATCCAGGAATTGCTGGCGAGAGGGATGGCTC
>Ga0056128_1010686_pt1 | contig 11403 bp, 6 predicted proteins | sample WorMetLIZISLAND2_FD_71113 | JGI IMG/M metagenome (GOLD analysis project Ga0056128, IMG submission 71113) | Marine gutless worms symbiont microbial communities from Max Planck institute for Marine Microbiology, Germany - Olavius geniculatus... ... | reverse complement strand
TCTGACTATGATGTTGCTAATCAACAGTTCGTTCAACTTCAAACGTTGGCGTTATAACATTTAATGATTTCGTAACTGACGTTGTTGGTTCGTTGGAGTACTGCAGTGCAGTTGCCTGTACTGTTGATGCCACAGGAAAACCTCAGCTGGTACTCTGTTCTTAAAATTTCTTGCAAAGAAACACATGCTATTAAGTGCTGATTCTCTAACGATTATTTTTGTCAAAATCTATTGCTATTGAACCAGGACTGTTGGAGTTATTGCAAAAGGTAGCAGGAGTCCGGTTTTTTTGAGACACAGTGTAGATGCGTGTTCTCGGTGTTCTTTCGTACAAACTCCACTATTCAGTTTGTCGTCGACTTGTTGCACAACAATTAATACAACAAATGGGCTTTCTTCTTTTTTCTTACTTTTTATTGCATGCAGATTCGTAGTGGGTTTTCAATTCTTCTGGAGTTTGTTGTGGATAAAACCCCGTTTACATGAATGAAGCTAGCTCGGGGAGCTAACTGGTAAAGCCAGTGTTGTGAACGTATGGAACATTACATTATTTAAACGACAAGATAGATAGTTTATGAAGTCAGCTCGTAGAGTGCTCATTGAGCTGATTTGCGCACGTCGAACTAGAAGCTGGCTTGTCGAGCTCGATAAATGTTTGCAATATTAAACATAAGCATTCAATCTGCTTTGACAAGCATCTACCAAACCTTCTTCAAGCACACATCTAGCACACGTCAAGCAGTCATCATTCCAGTTCGATGTGCGCTCGATGAATGGTTAGTGAGTGATCGATGAGCTATGCCATTGCAAACTGTATACTTGAAGCAGTTTGTTAAGTGATCGACGAGTGCTCAACGAGCTAGGTCGTCGATTTAATTTCATCGTGTAAACGAAATATTAGTAAAGACGGGAAGAAGTCTTACAACTTGCATTCTGTTTTGTTTGGAGTTTTACCAAACTTAAGGGTTTGGTTTATCGGTTCGGTTTCTTTGGGTTTATGAAAAATAAGTGTTCAGTTCCATAGCACGGTTATGCCATGCTGTGTTTTCAGTTCGGTTTGGTTCGGTTTTGGCTTTATGTGGCTTCTAACAAAAAGCCCAGCTGTTGCTAGAAAAGGTCGACCGTATACGCTGATGTCCGAAGGCCTGAAAATGAGGGGTCAGTTTAGTAACCCCTGATTGAAGGAAAAAGAGAGGTCGGTAATGGATGCATTAGATAAGAAGAAGTCTTACATTTGCAAAATTCTGTAGCCTTTTAATAGCAACCATTTCGCTGATACAGTTTCGCCGTAATGCGCCATGCAAAGTTTGTACAGATAGTCCATAACAAACGGAGTCTGAGCCTAAGTCCAGCTATCAAATAATAATAAGTATGAAGCAGGCCGGCCGTTGTAGTGGTAATGACGCGGTTACTGAGTCTGGATGAGCATGTCGACGACGTACTCGTAGTGGGAGATGTTCGGCCCTCCCACCTGCTCCACGTACGCACTGTACTCTTCCACCTAACAGCCAACAAAGCTTAAATTCCATTACGTTGACTTTGTGACAAACTTCGGACTTTCTCGCCGACTTTTGACGTGCATTGTAACGGACTAAATTCCATTAGAACGACACAAACGGATTTATCGTCGACTTGTCACCGACTTTGTCGCAACCATCCGCGACTTTCACCGAAACGTCTCCGCGGGGAAGTTGCGGTGCAAGTCGGCATAATGGAATTTGGGCTTAAAGGCACATATAAAGCTACGTAACTGAACTGAGCAAAACTGACACTGTTTAGTTTTTAACGAAGTGACCAATGGGCAAGCAAGGCAAGCCCATTGGTCATTGGTTGACACTTATACGTGCCCGTAGTCACGTATAGACCACAGACGTCGTTAGACGGTGCCTAATATAATGCATTACTGCTTGCGTACTGGTCAAAAACTAAATCATGTCAGTTCAGTTGCGTTCAAATACGTCGTTCTGTACGCGCTTTAACCATTTAAACGACAATGACACGTCTAAAAAAGGCATGTTGTAGGTAGAGTGATTGTATATCGGTAACGCGTTGAGTCGAATCATCAAAGTTACTTTACGGCAGGCCCGGTTTGTTCTAAGATGCGTGACTGTCTGCGGGCAGGTAAACCATCTCAGTACAAAGCCAATCAGCTAGGTCGACTCAGCCCATTACTCGCCGTAGGATGGTAAAATGAGTATCAGCTTTCGTTAGTCCATTTTGGGTAAACTTTTCACATGTTTACTTATTTTATATTTTAAATATATTTTTAAAATATTGTCTTATACATAGCATGAGGCCCCTGAGCATACGTGAGCCCTTTCCTTAGACCAAGAGGTAAGAGAGCCCTTCCACCGGCTCTGCCTATAGGCCAGACGAAGTGAAATACCTTGACGTTTGATGGACAGAGGCGACCGCTGACGCCGTGGGTTAGTGCTGGCGTCTCCATCACAAAGTTCGGTCCTGCGTACTTCCACGGTACAAAGCTGAATCGCAATAACATATCATATCACAATCATTTGCTATGGCGCCCTTTTTGTCATCCGCGGCATTTAATGGAAACCCGACCTAAGCAATCGGCAGGCATGTCGAGCCCATTGGTCATTGGTTGACGCGTGCATGTACGTCAGCGTAATCACGTCCTAGGCCTCTAACGTTATTAAACGGTGCTTACTATAATGCATTACTGCCAGCGTGTTATATAAGCCTTCCAAGTACAACCCAACGCCCTCCTAATTAGCATGCTAATTACCATAGCTCGTCGAGCTAGCTGGATGAATGCTAGCAAACATCGAGCAGACGTCGAGCAAACGTCGAGCAATTAGCACGTGTATTTTAAATACATTTGCTCTACGTTTGCTGGATGTTTCCTCGATCGTGTAAACGGGGTATTTATCAAAAAAAACTAAACCATGCCAGTTCAGTTTACTTCATGGCCATTCACACTGCACAATGACTGTACAGCTCGTTGGTGCGATGTCCCAGTTCGGGGCTCTGTCGACTATTTATCCTGATTTTGATCCTGATTTTTATAGCGCAAAGAAAGCTAAATTTTGCAATGTCGTGAGTTTAATTTTCTAACCAGTGCAATATGCTTGTCACATGTTTCAAAACGAAAGCATCTATTAGCCTAGCAGGAGTGTATAATCATGCAGTATACTACCGTAGCTGGCATTTCCATGCGTCGTGGGTGCGTTCGCAACTGCTGGACACTTCAATGATGCGGCTTTGGTGAAGCACTCCAGACGAAGACAGCGACAGTCTTACTGCGGCGGAAGACAGCTCACGACCATTGCTATACAACACAAAATATACACAATTCGCTACATACACACAATATACTTTGTACTGTTATTAGGCGGACACCGCAGAGTAGCTCTGGCTCAAACGATTCCGCCTATAGATACGTTTATTCTCATAGTGTGGTCTGTCTGTCGTTTATCGTCTGTCTGTGTGCCTGTCACATTTTGGTGCCATTGGTTAAATCGTTTTACGGATCTACATGCCATCAGTCGACAGTTAGGATGTAAACTTGTGGGACCCAGTGACATAAAACTGCAGTGAAATGCACGTAAAAATGAGGCCGAACTGTTATATTTTCCATAATTTCATAGCAGAATATTAGACACAACCTCAACAGCCTATACGGTACAGCATCGACGACCCATTAAGACTAAGACGTAGTCCTACCTTGTTCGCAAAATATCACATTCTCAGCGATGCTCCATGCAGCGCCAAAAAGGACTGCGCATAAGAAAGAGTAGAAAACCAATGAGCTGGACAGAGGGGGGAAAGAGAAAGAGAAAAACAGAAAAAAGTACATAAGCAAAACAGCAGAAAACGAAAGAAACGAAAAAATTATTATAAGAATAAGTAGCCTCACTTTACTCTGAGAGAAACCTCGGGAGTCCAGACTTCATCGGGCGACATTCTAAGAGCACGCGTTTGTTGATAGACGCTCGGGTCCCATCTCAGTCTTTCGTCGGCCCATCGCTGCAACAGCCAAACAGACGAATGCGAAACCTATACAAATATGGCTTGCACTGAGGAGACAAACAAACAAATTTAGTATATTAATTGTTAAAAATATTTTAAATGTTATAAAAGTATAAGCGTAAAAATACAAGATAAAAAAAATCACTTAAGTAGGCTACAGGTAAAAGTGCTAAACAAAAAGTTACTTAAAAGTAAAACGTACAGAATAATTTACCGAAAAATTAAACAAATTGGTGCTTGCAATGTTAATGACGTGCATAAACGAACCCTGCATACTGTCGGCCTACACATGGAGAATGTACATTTCTTTACTATCGTAATGACGTGCATAAACGAACCCTGCATACTGTCGGCCTACACATGGAGAATGTACATTTCTTTACTATCGACGATGTGACTTTTCTTCGCAGTTTGCACAGACGTTTGCTCTCTATGTCACAAGCGGACATGTCCCAACCTGCTTTCTGGTTTTGAGTTTTTATCACTTAAACGCTTTATTTTAAAAATTTCCGATTTACCGACTGACTACACAATTAACTAATTGATTAATTGATTGATTAAGTGATTAACCTGTGTTTCGTGAATTTTGCTGACGAGCATTCCAGTATTTGAATCTGGTATCGGACACTCCATGTAGACGACTTGGTAAAGCAGACGGACAGCGTTGTGCGGGTGGACGTCCTTGTTATAGCCGTAGAGCAGCCTCTGACGCAGCTGATCTGCATTCGATGATGGGTAGGCTGTCACTCCGCCTGGAATCAACGCTGTCGCCACCTGGCGATGAAGATAGAAATCAATTACCGACAATGTGGTCCAGTTTAATAAACTGCAGTTTGATAAACTGAGAGAAACTAAACCGATTCGGCAAATTACCTTAGTAATTCACAACGTCATGTTTCAAATATGACATTCTGTTCTGTTTTGACATATGGCGCGCTACAAACGCAGACTACGTACTTACGTACGTACTTGCTTACTTACTGTTCGAAATGCTAAAATTAGTGCTTTGCAATGTTTTAAACCACTTAGCCCATCAGCGCAATGTAATTACAAGTGCCAAGGCTTCATTGGTAAGAAGCTGAGAAAACGCAAAGATAACCTGACAGTCAGCGAAATGGTGCAACTACGTTATGTCAATAAACTAGAATGAAATACGCGATCGATAAACACGCTTAAACTGACAGACTTACCGCCAGAAAAGAGATGATTAAAGAATTCATTTTCGATCGATCATCTACTGCAGTGTCCTTTAGGGGTGATGATCCGGTGTATTATGTTGACGTTGTTGCTCGATCCCTTCACATCCTGTTAGCGATTATTGTCCGACTTCGGTTAAACCAACGACACTAACCAGAAGAATAACTTATACGGGGGACAATAATTTACAATAGTTCTGTATATCATCAAGCCATCGGACATTATTAGGTGTTAACCGTGTCCTTGTTCCATGGCCGCACTCGTTGTACCCTACCGTTTTGTTTGCAATCATACACTCGTGACGCGTCGTTAAAGTTGTGTACAGAGCGACGTAACTATACTGAACTGTACTGACGCGGTTTAGTTTTTGACGAACTGACCAACGAGCAAGCAGCCCTCTTTGTATGGTCATTGGTTGACGCGTACGTGCCCTTAGTGACGTAGACACCAACGCCGTTTGACAGTGCCTACTGCATTATTGTTTGCCCATTGGACAGTTCGTCAAAAACTAAACTAAACCATGTCAGTTTTGTTTAGTTCAATTTAGTTACGTCGCTCAGAGATGCATACGGTCAACAACAGTGGAAACCGGGTCGGATTCAAACACGATTCGGCCCCGCTTGGCAGAAATGTGGGGCCCACGTGTACCGTAATTTTTCCGACAGTAATGCATAAAAACTAACCAATTGATTTCAGATCCCCACCAAGCCAAACAATGTAACTGTGCTGTGGCAAACGAACTTTTACAATGTACGGGCCCCGCTGGCAGGCTAGGAAATAAAAAAAAATATTAGGCCTGCACTGTCTAGCATTTTTGGCATGTGGGGCTCCTTTCTGTGGGCTCAGCTGCGCCAAACATGCTAAACATGTCTAAACTTACGTCTGAGTGTATGCAAACATCACCGTGTTAAACCGCTTTATCAAAGTAGAAAAAAAAGCTAAAAACGACGAAGTAGATTTGTTCTTCCTGGCTACTTTTCTGCAGATGCCCTTGCAAAGAGCGCAACAGCAAATTGTGTAAAGATGCGTTCTCACTGCGCGTTAACGCACGTGACACGCGTGGACGATCTCAAATGTATCCGCTCCTCTAGGGTGAGGTAGCGCTTGGATTAGGGCTTGATTGAACAGTCAATTGAGAAGGTCCACGCGCGTTAACGCGCCCAGTGATAACGCACCTTAAATCTTGATTTGTATCGCCACCAAAATTTAATTATTTATTCCTTTAACTACGCTTTATTTTCAAAAACGTTTTATCAAAATTTGTTTACAAACTGTGAGTAAGTTTGCAAACAAACGAAACAGCAGCACACGAGTACCGGTTGGCGTTAGCTTCGTGCAGCTTTTGAAAAAAACGCCGAATATATATTGAAAGTCATTTTCGTTATTACTTTTCGGACCCAACACGACTGTACGATTTTTTTTTATCACAATCAGTTGATAACTTTGTTATAATCTTGCAGATATAAATTAAGAAGAAAGTAAATAAATATCGTCTTCTTATTTATGCGAAAGTTAAAAAACGATTTTTTTCACAATTTCGTGCATTTTAAAAATTGCTATAAACTTGTTAAACTGTTCTTACTTATTTCTGATGGCGCTATTATTAGCATATGGTTACTACTAAATTGTAGCATGAGTTGACAGTTTGCAGATGTTTAATTTTGATTTAGGCCTATTTAGGGCAACCCTTAGTGCAGCTCGCTGCCTTAATTGTTGTTCTGACAATACTGTGTGTAGTGTGTACAGTGCTTTTTGTCTACAGGGCTTACTGCCATTGGCGAATAAAAAGATAATAATGATACACCTATCATACGATGATGATGCACCTAAGTTCTAGACTAATCGATCTTACAGATCAACAAACAGACAAACGCTGGTGAAAGCATGCCGGTTTTATCCAGAGAAAACGACAAGCAATTAAAGCTAAGCTTGGAGCAGTTTTCTGTCTGTCACGAAGCATTTCTATTACAACTAAACGTCTATAGACACAATGCCGTACGCGCAACTAAGCCAAATTATCATTTCATTTCACACTATTCGCTAACATGCTGTGTCTGCGTGTAGTCCAAAATCCATTAGACGCGTTCTAAGCTTTTTCAACAAGGTTAGAAGCGAAAATTACAGCCGAAAATAAGTTTGGTGTAGCCATAAAATTTGGTTTTTGGTTTTATATTTTTGATAAAAATAATAACAAAAGTAATGACAGAAAAAATTCAAACTTTTGTGTTAGAAAATGTTACTTGCACATCTTTTTCTCCGGGTCTTACAGAAGTGGAGAAACGCCGTTTTTTTGAAAAAGATGAGGAAATGACGTTTTTCCGCGTGACCCGTTAATTAAAGCACTTCCGTATAAATCGATCAAATGATGATACTCTGAAGCCCGTCGTAATGATGCGGTTACTGAGTCTGTATGATCATCTCGATGACGTATTCGTAGTGAGAGTTTCCTATCGCTCCCACGGACTCCACATGCGTACTGTACTCCGCAACCTATGCACCCCACACCAAAAACTACATACTTATTGGCCGACCGTACTTACGGTCACGGTTATGGCACAAGTTGTGTCTGTCGTCTGTCTCTGTGTCTGTCTTTCTGTAACGTATGTATTGTGGCTAAACGGTACTGGTAGAAGAATCGACAGTATCTCTCTTAGATAGAGTTCCTATAGGCCGTCAATAGTAACCGTGTTTTTATCAGCAGCGGTTTGGCCGCAATTTTGAAAGTAAAGTTGCTACCTGCAACCAAACACCCACGTTGACTGTAGCGTGTGATAGCAGCGTTAACATAGCTTGTACAGGACTGTAGTTATTTCTGAAAAATTGTTTCCTGGACGCTATAGCCTTCGAACATGAGCGGTACGGTCGGCTCACTCTGACTACAGCTGCGCTTCTTGTTAACTTAAAAAATCAAAGATCATGGAACGGCCGGCATATATATCGGCATTATGTTTTTAATTTGCTTGCAATAAATATTTCGTTCTATTTTGTAATTTTGTCGCACAGCCCGCAGAGCTACTGTTAAGTCGACAGCGATAGCACAATAAAAACACCTTGACGTTTGACGGACACGATCTTGGTTCTTGAAGCGTGTCAGGTACTTGCATCACGAAATTCGGTCCGGCGTATCTCCAAGCTTTAAAGCTAAATATCAACATAAACCATAGCCTGCATAATTATTACGTACAGTATCACTGCGCCCTCTTGCGTTCGTTTATCGAAACATCGCAAAGACAGAAACGCAAAATGAATCTAGGCCTTGAAACGTAAAGTAAACATTTGCAAAAAATTAACAATTTTCTTGTTTTTCTTTGTCTTACTGGGCCCCAAGTTTTGCTGGCCCAACGACCAAACATTATTGTTTTGCAAATATCATTATGTTTGTCATATATTTCGATATTTTTAACGATATTTTGCAGCATTATTTTTTTACGCAATTTACAGTTAGGACTGTTCCAAATGTTACTATTTTTGTTTCTCTGTTAAATAAGTAGCACAACTTTGAATATAAAAGACGATTTTTAAATTGCACAAACGAATAAATCGGGCCGTCCTTGGCGCCGGTCTAGTTGTTCACAGGCGCAGACAATAGATAGCCGCATAATATGCCGCTGCATCGTTAGCTCATGCCAATTATAGCTGCCGCTTCCAAGACTGTAAAGAGCCTCAGGTCACGCGAAGTCTCATGTAAGCAACGCTATATCAAGTACTGGACTTTGGCTTTGCTTTTTTTATTATTACGGAAACATTGCTGGCACCCAATCTCATTAAAAATAACAACATCTCATTATAACAAAATTTTACTTGTTTTGTTAATACCAATAAAAATGGTAATTGTTATAAAAAGTTAAAAGATGGTGTATAGCTGTTTATAAAAAAAGTAAAAAAGAAAAGTAGAGTATTTGCTGTAGCGCTTCTTACATGAAACGGACTCGTAGACAGAAGCGCTTTAAAATGTCGAAAGTAGCAGCTGATTGGCATGAGCTAATGATACCGCAGCGCACTATGCAGCCATCCATTGCCCGCCTCAGCGAACAACTGGATACGCGGTGGTTTGCAGCAAGCAGACATGCCACTGCCCCAATCAGCCACACTAGGGCTTCTATCTCGCAAACTCTGTGTGCTAGTGCACTGTTTTGCTCGAACGTATGAATGTCCAACCATCCCCACCGACACGTAAATGCAATCGCTTTGCGCATTTTTTGTAGCTACAACTGCGAAACGTCAAGAATTTGTCATTAACGAACCGGATTTTTCACCACCAGAGCAGGGTAGCAACTGACAGCACAGTTGAGACTAGCAAGTTTTTACCCACGATGACACTTTATGACGTCAGCGTTACGTCACGACTAGCAAATAATATTTAATCAACAGCTACATTTGTTTAAATATTTTGAATGAGCATTTCCTCAGCTACACTGGTAAACATTTTATGTAAATTGATCATTATTTGAGAGAATTATGAAAGAAAGAAAAAGGGGTCCCTTTTTATGAAACATCGTTTATACATTCTAATACCGTAGCTGGCATTTCCATGCTGCGTGGCTGCGGTCGCAGAGACTGGACACTTCTATAATGCGGCTCTGATGAAGAACTCCAGACGAAGACAGTGACAGTCTCTCCGAGCTTGAGGACAGCTCACGACCGTTGCTATATACAGCACAAATTACACCGTGTCTTATACGCTCTTCCCCGAATACCTTTATCAAATGTAAGCGTTTTTTTACAGTTTTTAGCACCCATGATCTCGGAGAAAACTACTACGTATACAGTCGGCACAAGAAAATAAAGATTTGTGAAATCGTTTACTTTTTTAATATAAAATCGTGCGCGCATGAACAAATAAAAAATGCGTACACAATAAACGATGAATGTGAAAGTACGGTATTGGATGCACAAAAAATAAACGACAATAAAAACAATGAAAAACTCCAATATGAAAATCAGCTACTGAGCCTGTTAATCTCAGAATGCGAAACAGCTTCAGCGCATAAAATAATTGATATTTAATTAATATAATAACTCGATAAAATGCTATACTGACGCCACTCTGACTTCAGGAGACCACACGTGATGCGGCGACATGACGAGAGCTTGCACGCTTGATACGCTGGCGTCCCATCTCAGTCTCTCATCCGTCCATCGCTACAACAACGAAATAAAGAAGGAAGCAAAAACAAAAAGCCCAGCTGTTGCAGGATAGTTGACCGTACTGATTGTCAGTAACCTTTAAGGTCATCCAAAATCTATGATTTTTATTAGGCCGCCCGGAACGGTAGTTCCTGGAAGGCCTTATGTTTTACCGCAGTTTATTTTTTTTCATCGCGAGATCTTCGAGGTCCGTGGGCCGATCTCCGCGAAATTTTGCCACATTGTCGGAAACATGCTCGATTTACAATACCGGTCCAAAAACTTGGGGGCCTGCCCCCTCCTTCAAAGAAATGGGGGGAAACACGCTAAATTTGGCCCGATTTTGGACCCCTTTCCAATTTAAGCTCAAATATCTCCGGAATGGACAGAGATATCCAAAAAAATAAATTATTGCCAGCGTTTCCTCCCGCGTTAGACGGAAAAAGTCCGGTGAACTTTGGTCTACTTTCCACAGCGTTCTCGCAGCTAATGTTTACCCATGAAATCGACTTTTTCGGAAGACCGTATTTCAGCCCCTAGGGGGTGCTGCGCCCCGAAATTTTCACACGCGCCACAGAATGACTGTCTTGCTAGCGTATACCCAGGCTTGCCGTGGATATGGATATCCATGGATATATCCATGGATATATCCATGTGTGGATATCAAACTTCAGCCATCCTGTGGATATATCCATGGATATTGTGCTGTCACATTTGCTAATTAAACTGAATATTTAAGTGTTTTATCTCTATATAATATTTTTCTGTCTGTCGTTTTTACTCTTCATTTTCTCGTTTATTTATTTTTAATGAATCAAATGAATAATCAGTGACACCAGCACGCCATTATTTAGTTAGCCTAAATTAATTTATGTGCACTATAGCAGCAACAGGTCTTAATATTTGGTGCTTTAATACTGTTGTTTGGGCAACAAATGGTCTATCAATTTGTGAGATTATTTTTAATCTTTTTTATCAAACGGTAACAAAATTACAAACGTTTTGGATTCCTAACAAATTTAATGCTAGTAGAAAGTACAAACCAAGTGTTCTTCAAAGCGTTCACTCTATCTATATACTCGTAGG
>Ga0056128_1010679_pt1 | contig 11407 bp, 6 predicted proteins | sample WorMetLIZISLAND2_FD_71113 | JGI IMG/M metagenome (GOLD analysis project Ga0056128, IMG submission 71113) | Marine gutless worms symbiont microbial communities from Max Planck institute for Marine Microbiology, Germany - Olavius geniculatus... ... | reverse complement strand
CGGTTGGTTACATCCCGAGATGGTTTACCTGCCCACAGGCAGTCACCCATCGCAGTACTAACCGGGCCCGGCGTACAGTAACTTCGCTGATCGGATCAGACGCGTTACCACTACACCACGCCACCAACCCAAATTGTGATGGTTAATCAGAGATCCTCAATGTAGAATTTTAAATATATTAGCATTCATGATTACAGTCACTCGCCATCCTTCGAATCTTTGTTATTGCACAGTTATTCGTACATCACTAGAAATGAGGACTGCATAAGTAAGTCAGTAGTCTGCAGTTTCAGCAGTGTTGGAAGAGGGAAACATTCGATCAAAGATAAAACCGTCGGAAAGTTATGATAACGTGTAGTGCTAGTGGATTTTGGTTCTTAAAAGCTAAATCTTTTTCATCATGAGCGCATTTCAACATGGTGTGCCAGGTTCGAGACGGACAATTATGATAAAGTACCGTTCTTCATGTTCGGTGACTACAACTTTCGGTTAGACACCAACCAACTAGTCAAGGTTTGTTAATAAGTTGATAAATTCATCACATTACAACCTTTATATACATTGTTGTTGTTGACGTTTCGACAAACGCTGCAGCCTTCGTCGGAACGACTGTCTGCCAGGTGTCGCTGTGGCAGACAGTAAGTAGTCGTAAATGTGTGGAAGTTCGTAGGACCCCTCATCTCGGTTCATCTTCTTGTCTTGTTCTTTCCTGATGCGTATCGCTTCCCTGATCCACCGGTTCATTCAGTTGCTTTTTCTGTTGATCATCTTGGCATGGTCCCAGTCTATGACGTGGTTGAGAGAGATAACGTGGTCTGTGACTGCTGACTTGTTTTGCTCTGTTGCACCGGATCTACTGGTGCTTTGAGTGTATGCCCTCACGTCCCATTGTGTAACTTTTTGTCGATGTTCCTGTAGCCATACCCCAAAAGCTCCACCTGTTTCTCGAATGTAAGTTTTGTCGCAGTTCTTGCATGGTATTTTATATACACATAGGCAAGGTTTGTGTCTTAGACTGCTTTTGCAAGTTAATACACTGACTAATAAAATCCAGTTTATGTGCCATTTGTTTGATTATTTATTTGTGTGGTGACTCCCTGCAGTGAACAGGAACAGAGATACCTATGAAGGCTAAAACGTCATCAGCTCAGAAAATAAGTTATAATTTGCAATTTGATGAATTCTGTAGCTAGTAAAGTGTTTATTGTATTGCTATATTTTGTTTGCGGTGGCACTTGGCGGAGATACGCACTTTTACGAGCGTTTTCTAGTTTTTTCTCTTAACATGTTAACTCATGAACTGCTGCACTTAGCTTGATGAAATTTTGCGTGAACAAAATCGGAAAGTGTACCTTGACAACCTCTAGAAGCCTGTCATGGTAACATGTCAAAGGTCAAGGTCACATGGGTTTATGGTTGTTTTTTTGGGTTGGGCAGCCCATGGGCAGTACTTAGCCTTGAGCAAGGCTTGACGGTCGTTGTCATTGTTTTTGCAGAAGCTGACATCGGAAGCAACAGAACAACGAGTGCTAAACAAGAAGAACGACGTCTCAAAAGTCATCTTCAAGGAGCAAGAGAATGGAAAGGTGCAACCCTCTTTTCCATGTTTTGCTTTTGTTGCCGTGTCAAAGCATTTTTCTGCCGCTTAGCTTTTGGGCCATTTTCTTAGTCTCTACTCCACCCTTTGCTTCTCAGATTTGGTGGATTTTTCATTGACATTGTGCACTATACACACCCTTAGGCTGCGTTCACACAGACACGAGTACGAGTACGAGTCCAGGTTTCCGTTTATGGCCCGTAGAAGCTTCACTTGTACGAGTGGAGCGTTCATGGTCACTTGTACAAGCACACAACTAAATGCGTGTCGGCCATATTGAATTAAATCGAATCGAGGAAATGCTTCGCAAATAAACAACAGTATTCTACTACAAAGTTACTATTCTTACAAAACCGCACATCTCCAACGATAAACAATTTTACGATGATGTCAGTTGTGACGTCAAATATGCACCACGCTCATACGAGTGAAATCTACAAGTAACCCGTACTCGTATGTATGTGAACGGCCGCCATTGAAATACACGCAAACTTCGTGTTTGCCGGAACTCGTATACGGGAACCCATACAGTGCCGGACTCGTACTAGTGTTTTTGCTAGTTACTTCCCTGTCTCTGTTTATGTGCACTTTGTTCACACATCATATTAATGGTCATTATTTTGGTATATGTAGACTAACTAGTTGCACGATTTGGGTTCACTATTTTGAAGGTCTACGGTGCCGAGCTATTGACTAACCCTAACCCTAGCCTTCTCAATAGTGGATCTTCGGAATAGTGGGCTGATACCAGTTGCACATTAGAGACCTGTGCGGGAATGCATAGTTTTTCCCATTCCCGTCTCTCATGGCAATTTTATTTCCCTCCTTACCTTACCTTACCTTACTTCCGGGGTGGACAGGCTCTTACACCTGCCCAGCGCTGAGACCGTATCAGCTCGTCCCAATGCGTGTCTTCGAATGTAACCAGAAGGTTACAGGTAGCGGCCATAAAGCCGTAGCAGCTGTGAAGCCGAAACCAGCACAAGAGAACTGGTATCGTGTAGCAATATGCCTACACGAATTTGGTCAGCGCTTAGTCACTCTTCGCCTCCAGATTTTAGAAATCTTTCGGGTCATCGGTGCTGAGCCCCACCACCACGGCAAGGTGGCTGACCTCGGTGGGGTTTATTTCTCTCACCCGCCCCATACCCACCGGCTATTCCCACTTCCCGACCCGTTTCTTGAAAAAAATTTGATTTGCAATTAATATGTACACTAGTGGCTGGTGGTGTGGCGTAGTTGGTAACGCGTTTCAGTTGAAACGAAGTTACTCTACGCCGGGCCCGGTTTGTACTGCGATCGGTGACTGCCTGCAGGCAGGTAAACCATCTCGATGCGAAGCCTGCCAGCTAGGCCAACTCAGCCTTCTACCCTCCGTGGGACGGTAAAATGAGTAGTAACTCATTTACATAGGTTACTGAAGGTGTGAACCTTGGTACAGCTGACTGGGGTTGCCTAGCCGGCCGCTGCGCCAGCCTGAGTCTGCAGGCTGTACATGGTGGTTGTGCGGCAGGCGGCTCTGGTTAGTGACGAAAGCGCATTAGAGGCGTGTTTGCGACGATGCGCAATACAAATTGACGACCTTTACCTTTTTACCTTTTACACTAAACCTACTGAATAAATCAGCAAGGTTACAGATAGACAAGTGCAACGATATATCCTGTCAAAAATTGAGAACAGAATTCCAAGTCTAGAACTTGTCATCAAATGCACTGTGAAGAAACTGCAAGCTGTCAACTACGTCGGCAGAGAGCTATATGTACTTATTTTTCGTGATTCGGTTTGTGATTCTTCCTACCGCTTCTGAGGGATTATCAGCAATTAAATTTCCGTGCCGCGGGGCTGTTGCTAATTTTATTCCCTCACCCACAGTATTTCCCACGTTTTCCCATGGCATTCCTGCAGAAAATTTCCCATGCAGGTCTCTATTGCACACTTGATAGTAAGTCTTCTTTTCTTTTATAATTATATTAAATGTTGCATGTGTATTAGCTTCTCATTTTCACATCTTTTTTGCGTGATGCTGCGCTCAGGTGATTCTGACGGTCGGAAAAAAAGATTTTCGCCATCACGAGCACAGTCAATTGTTCAGTCGACACAACGCCATGACGGTGACCATTACTGTTGACTGATAATTTTAATTTTATTTATTGTTTTAACACACACTATCTTGGGAGTGAACAGAATCAGCGGCGTCGTAGGTGCAAAAGTAAGCAGGGCTGGAAGTTGCATTTCAATGGACACTGCAAATTTGCGACAGAATTTCTGACAGAGTTATGATTGCCCGGAATTTTAATTTTGCCTATAAATTTTCTCAAAGTTGGCATTTTCAGCTCCAAATTTTGTATTTTTGGATAACATTTTCAGGACAGAAAGATTTTCCAGCAGTTTTTAGACAGACCAAACTCTCCCCAGCTACAGTGCTACAGAACAGATTGCTACGACTTTTAGACTAAATGTCAGAAAGGGATTTGCTGATCTCAGGCTGTTTTGGTGCTGATGGATGTTCATCATACATTTGCCCGTGTACGTCACGTGGCAGTGATAAATTGAACTGATCTGGTCTGGGGGTGAATGGGTCAAAGGTCAGAGGTCAAGAACCTAGTGGCTGAAGCCAGATGCTGCATAGAATTCTACTTTCTTTTAGTGTCCTAATGTACTTGCTGTATCTATTGATTTTGTAGTGTATGAATTGATGTTTTGCTTACTTATTTTTCATGTTTTGCATATTTGCTGATGCCACGTATGCGTGGTGTTTTCTTTTCAAAAACCAGGCATTAGTCTGATTAGCAGTCATCAATCTGTAGACCATTTTTTTCTTCTTTCAGTTATCTGCTCATTCAGCATGTTTATGATGTCTCTTCTTAATGTGTACCAGATGCTTCTATTTTTAGCTCATACCTTCAGATCAGCTTTTATACTGTTTTTGCCACCTGATCTGTGTTTGTCTTTTTACCCTTGTTTTTTCCTTAATATCTTTCTCTCTAAGATTTCACATAGCATTCCGCAACTTGTTAACACATAGCCTATTTGTTTTTTTTTTCCATATTGTTCTCCCTTATGCTTACTTGAATGCTGACTTCATAAATTATTCTTTTGACAATTATTTTTCTAACAGTCAACTGGCTGTGATGCGATGCAGTTGCAAGTTTATGATCAAGAGCCGGAAAGTTGTCAGTCAAAGCTGTTTGAATACAAAGTCACATTTCCACCGAGGTTTGAGAGACTGTTCGTTTACTTACCAATTACATTTACTTATTTAACGTAAATACGAGGCTACAATACAAATATAGCAGATATGCAGATTTACGGTTTACTTTCTCAGTGCTATAATGATTTTGAATTAATTCATATGTTGAACAGTTTTACTTGGTATGTCGTGCAAATTGAAAGCTTAATTTAATTAATTTTCTGTCTCGTTGCTGTAGCATAGCATTGGACAGATTATAAAATCACTTGCGTCTGTCTGTCATTCTGTCAGTTTGTCTGTAAACACTCCTGTGGCTGCAATTTTGATTCGTTCTTGATGAAATTCTGCACAGTGATTCGGGGCCCGAAAAGTAAGATCGAGTTTGTTTGGGATAAAAATCTGATAACTCCTTCCCTTACTTTACCCCAATTTTTTTATAAATTTGCATTCTGGCCTAAGAGGACTTCAAAGCGGTATAACTCGGTCCCTGTAAAAGATAATTGCATGCTGTGTTTACCTACCCCCTTGTTTTCGGGGTCGGGCAATCTAATGGTGTCATTTAAATTTACCCCCTAACGACTCCTGTTGCTATAGCAACCATTCAGAAGTTACAAAATTTTGCATTACAGCCAGTGGAGATTTCAAAGCGGAATAACTCGGTCCCTTGGTAAAAGATAATTGCACACTGTTTGCACCTACCCTCTATTTTCAGGCCCGGGCTATTGGACGGTGTCATTTAAATTTTCCCCTGTCGACCCCTGTTGCCGTGGCAATGAATTCTGGGACAAAATTGACTATAACTCGGCCCCCGTGAAAGATAATTGCACACTGTTTGCACCTACCCCCTATTTTCAGGCCCGCACTATTCGATGGTGTCATTTAAATTTTCCCCTGTTGACCCCTGTTGCCATGACAGTGAATTTAGGGACAATAAAAATTTATTACAATTTAGCCCTCATGAAAGATAATTGTGCCCTGTTTGCACCTACCCCCCTTATACGCCGCTGCTAGGCTATATAGCGAGGCAATGGGACAGATACCTCATTCCACAGAACGTATTTCTTGTTAATTAATTGAATTAATATATTAATTAACGACATGAAGCAGTCTGGTGCCATAGTTTTGTGCATGTAGTTATCACTAGTTTCTGTGCATATACTTCATAATCTCACAGATTGGTATATCGTCATTGTACAAGTTCAGTATGTCTTTGAGATGCCACTAATTTCTGCCACAGATCTGTGATGAGGTTCCCAGCTGCCGGTGCCTTCGAATAACTGGGAACAATGTCTACTGTGTGATGATTATGGTGCAGATATCTACGCTGTGTTTCATAAAAAAACCGGACCCTGAAACTTCTTGTTAGAACTTCGAGAAAACGGCTTTAATATCAAAAAAAACGTTGGTACAAGCAATCTACACGTACGACTAAAGTTATAGTAAATGTTCAATATGTTGTCCTTTGGCCTTGACGCAGACTTTGAGTCGTTTCCTCCACTGGTCAATGGCCTCGTCCACAATCGTCTGTTCCAAGACAGCCCAGACCTTAACAAGTCGCTGCTTCAGTTCAGCCAGATCACATGGAAACCATGCAACTGGTACTCGGCCCATACCAAACTTTTCAAGCACAATGAATCCGCAAACAAATGGCAGTGCACTGTGTGAAAAATCATTTTAGGCGAACTTATTTTGATAAATTTATGCCGACCTGCCTTACGTGTTCGGTTTTTTATGAAACACAGTGTATGAACAGTTTTGTTTAAAGTTATATGTGATATAGGCCTTCTCAACTAGATATCATTATCAGAAGTCTCTATATTAATATTGGCATTGATCAGAGATAAGCTTTTTGAAATTTGCAGAGTTTTGTTACTGTTGGTAGGCCAGCAGAAAGACATTAAACCGACAATTCCTTCAGTGATCATCCATTTTGCAGAACAGCTCTGGCAAACTGCATGTTACACAGAAATTGATAACGTCTCATTATTTGTTTGTCGAATGATACAGTTATCCGTTCAGCGAAGACGCGGAAGACGGGACGTCCTATATGCCGACGCGGTGTCCAGGCTGGTGCGATCGTATCATGATGTCACATGATGCACCCAGTCTATTTCACACGGTATGTGAAGCACACAGCTGATTAAACTCGGTAAAAATCAGAACTGCCATAATGCAAATCTCTGCCATGCTTTGGGAATAAAATTAATTTGTTTATATACTACAACTTTATGATACACCGTGGTCTGCAACTTTTGTCCATATCTTCGCCAATATTGGCCATATTTTCACAATTCTTTACTGGCGCACTCTGCGGATAATTTGCATTAATGTGATTATTATGTATCCCAACACACCATAAATGCATCTTTACACTACCTTGTGAAATATAAATGAAATATTAATGTATAACGATAATAAGAAACGAACATTTTGGTAAATGAAAAAAACACTTCAGACCAACATTGCGGTGAATGGTCTGTATGACACAAAACTGTGTGGGTCTAGCACTGTCTAGTGTCATACGGATCATTCATCGTGATGTTGGTCTGAAGTGTTTTTTTTCTCATTTACCTAAATGTCTGTTATTATTGTTAGTTTTTTTTTACATTTATATTTTAAGACGTGGACAAAAGTAAAGTGCCACCTTTTATGGACGATGGTGCATATTGATGGCAGAATGGCAGACTGTCCACTAGGTGTCGCTGCGGTGGACAGTATATCTGTATGGTTTATTAGTATAAACTACAATTTTTTTTCAAAATGTTAAATATTAATTTTGTTTCAAAATGAAATATAGCAATATTTTGTAACGAACTGTAAAACAACATTAAAAACACTGAGCAAATGCATCATGTGGAAAGTTTTTTTTCAATTTTCTCTAAATATCATGGACATCGGATATGATGTTTTGTCATTCTGCCCTGCAGGTGCGTGTGGGCACATTCATTTAAGAACTTTATTTATTTATTTCACAAATAGATTATATTTGTTCTATGTAATTCTTTAGAGGATGAATGTGTATGGTGTAACCGATTTGTTGCAGGACAATGGCTTTGTGTCTGACTATAAAATGATGGGCATGCACATCTGCATGGGAGACCACAAAGTGAGTCGGTTGCGGCTATTTTTGTGTTAATTTGCATTTATTTCTCTGGTGTGTCAAGCTATTTTTTCACTGTAAACACTAGCACACGATAAATGGTAAAACCACAGAAAGTCTGCCAGTGTGTGTGTTTTAACTTTTTTGGCGAATCTCGTTAATGATTGTAATATCATCTTTTCCTTATTCATTTTGCAATATGAATTGCAATATGAATTTATTGTTAATGGTCGCTGGCTGTAATGGGTGCAAATTATGTCACGTTTGATTTCACTGTTGTGGAAACAGACCCCCAAAAGTAGTGTTTTCAGCACATTTGATCATGTCGTGACCTTGACCTTGGACATATTCCAGATTCTACTCGTATTATGTTCATAATTATTATATAAATTTGCATTGCTGATGGAAAATTGATGAAAATCCATTTATGCCAATATCGTGGATATGGACAGGCAGAGAGACAGCTAGATAATATAAAAACACAAGCTGCAGGCTAATAATGCCATAAAGGTAAAGGTAAAGGTAAAGGTCAAGGTCGTCAATTTGTATAGCGCATCGTCGTGAGCACGCGCACGTTTCTAATGCGCTTTCATCACTAACCAGAGCCGCCTGCCGCACGGCCACCGTGTGCAGCCTGCAGACACAGGCTGGCGCAGCGGCCGGCTAGGCAACCGCAGTCAGCTGTACCAAGGTCCCCACCTTTCGTAACTCATGTAAATGAGTTATTACTCATTTTACCGTCCCACGGAGGCTGAGTTGACCTAGCTGGCAGGCTTCGCACCGAGATGGTTTACCTGCCCCCAGGCAGTCACCAATCGCAGTACTAACCGGGCTCGGCGTAGAGTAACTTCGTTTCAGCCGAAGCGCGTTACCAACTACGCCACGCCACCATGTCCATAGGCATACTAATTGCAAACGTTGCAAACTCGTGATGTGTTATGCTGTGTGCGTTTGACAGCCAATTTACCTGAACCTCCAACTGCGCACAAGAGCGTCAGGTAATGGACCTGTGAGCACGGACGGCGAGATTGATGTGTCGCTAACTGCGGACCGATTGGACCGAGACGTAGGACTGACCGCCGCGGACGAGACCGTTAATAGACATGCGCCTGTCCGGCAGGTGATTTCAGTCAACGGCGAGGAAGAGGACGTCGAAAACATCAACATCCACGATTTCACAACCTTTGAGCAGGAACAGCTCATTGGTCCCGAGTTCATCGGTCAGCTCAAACGCAAGTCGGTGTCCTCGGAGGACGACCCAGAGCGGAAACTGCAGAGGAATTTGTCGTCTTTCCGGAGTGCGGTCCGAGCGGTGCTTAGTACAGAGGCGATCATGCAAGCGATGAAGCACTACAACCACCGGAGTGATTCGGAGACGGAAGCGGAAGAAGACGATGATGAAAGTAGAACACCCGTTCCGACTGAAACCGCACCCAGGCTTGATACGTCCGGAAACAATCCACCAACGGAACATCCTTGCAGTGTACCCGGAAATCCCGATGTTCCGGTCTCTCAAGCATCTGTACCAAACCAGCCGGGTATTCCCCGCGATGTCTGTAAATGTCAGGATGATGATGATAAGCCAAGTGTGTCGGACGCTGCTGTAAATATTCCCGATAGTCCTTTGTCTGTTGAGCAGCCTGATGTTCTTGTCCCCGCGATGTCCGTTGCAAAATCTGGTGGCGTTGACGTATCTGCGGTCCAGTTAGCTGATTGTGAAGCTGCGTCTACCACTAGAACTGACGTTAAGACTGCGACTGACATAGTTCTTAATGACACAACATCGTGCGAAGCGGACATTGATGCGGCAGAGGTGTCAACAGCCAAGACTACGGTTGACCTCAGTCACCCCAGAGTCTTATCAGATGCTGGTGATCGGCTAAGTGACCCTAGGGCTGCTAACGAAAGTGGAGATCGTGGTACATCAGAAACATCGAAGCATCCAACAGACGGACTGATGACAGTGACTGTGACTACGGAGCAGCGTCCAACGACGACGGAGACTTCGGACGTTGCCTGCATCCAGTGTTGTTGTGTGCAGTGATCAGTGTCTGTCGTCCCGCATGCTGATTGGTGAATATTATCGATCTGCTTATTTATTTATTTATCACGTTTGCTCTTATTTTCTTGCATGTGGTAATTCTTGGCCGGTGAAAATCAATCAGGTTCATTTGTCAGTTGGCCACATCGGCCATTTTGTGCATCGAACTGTTGAGGTTATTGAAATCAAAGAATTTTGAAGGTCTTTGTGTCCTTGAAAAGATGTTTAGAGTGGGAGGGCTATTACTGTCATTATTCAGGAAAAATGGGCAGTCATTTGAATACGTTTCAACTGCTAGCTAGTTTCTCTAGCTGGCGATTTTTTCTGTGGTATTTTTGGTGACAGTGCACCCCTGAAAGGATCAATAAAATATGTCTGACAAATGAATCGTATGAAGTAGATATTTAGTAGTCATGAATAATTTGTTGGTAACATTTTTGTCTTGCACTACATTTTATTTCCTTTTTGTTATTTTTTTTTAATGTTTGGCTTTTTAAGTAGAATTTGATAATGTAGCTAGTATCTTTGGTTTTCGGCTAGTTTTCTAGTTTTGTGTTCTTTTGTTAATTAAGGTGTGCATAACAAAATAGGAATAAGTTTCTAAATTAAGATGATTACACATTAATGAGTATTGCCGTAGTGTGACGGTTTGGATAATTCAGGACAGTAGAATATGCTCAGAAATTGAAGAGCAGCTATCATAATCTTTCACAGGTTTATTAAAATTAATGAAAAAGAACATGATATAAAATCCGTTAGCTTAAGCAGTGTGTAAAAAATCTCACTGATCAGTGGCTGCAACAGCATTTTTCATAATCTACGTTTAATCTTTTGCTTTGAGCACGCTATATGATGGCAGTGGTATTATTATAGCTACTGTATTGTATAGTTTACAGTTAATATTTTGCATTGATGTTGCCATCTTGATAAAAGAAACATTTTGCTGAAAATGTAGCTGTGCGTTGCCTGTACTTAATAACGATGTAGCGATAAAGACATTGTTTAGCATAATTTTTCAGTTTTAATGGACATTTTTTGAATAAGGGAGATTCATTAACGTTGTCACAGTTTGTGTTGTATATCATCTTCGTTAGCTAACGGAGCCACAGACAACACAAGTGAATGATTTTCCTTGTTGTCCGGTCCGTGTCTGCTGCTTGCTAAATTGATGCTCTCTGATGACAGTATTTTCTGTGGATATTAGTACAAGGTCACAAAAATTAATGGCAGGCTTTCAGCCGACAAAGATATCCGCAGTAATCTGTGACTTGGTTGCAGTGGGCAAAAACGGCTTAGCCTCTCAGGTCATCATCATCATCATCGACAACCGTGGGCTCAACACCCGTTGGTGTCTGACGTCATTGTTACTATCGCTGCCCACCGCTGCCTATCTAGGGCAGCGTGGCTTAACTCCTGCAGGGTTGCCCCACACCACTGCTCAATGTCATCTGACCATTCTCGGTGAGGCCGTCCTCTTTT
>Ga0056128_1010676_pt1 | contig 11412 bp, 7 predicted proteins | sample WorMetLIZISLAND2_FD_71113 | JGI IMG/M metagenome (GOLD analysis project Ga0056128, IMG submission 71113) | Marine gutless worms symbiont microbial communities from Max Planck institute for Marine Microbiology, Germany - Olavius geniculatus... ... | reverse complement strand
AACTTACCGTTCCATTATTGTGTTTGTGTGCATTCTGCCTGAAAAGGCCGTCCCCGAAATGACCTATACTGTGTCGGGTGGGACGTTAAACCCTACTCACACACTCACTCATTACAATTTTTTCTTTAGCTCCAATGACTTGTATGACATGCAGAACCTGATGGTAATACCAAAATAATATAATGATTAGCGTTAGATCGATATCAAAAAAGCTACCTGATGCCCAATATTATTGGGTCCTGCCGATACCAATACCCAATATCGATATTGGCTTCATGCCACATGTCCTGCAAGAGCTAGACAAGTGAATTGAAGTGTGTTGTGGTAACCGTGCTGGCCAATCATGAATACGAAGAAACAAAGGTTGTAGTTTGATAAATTATTGTAATTTATTAGCTACTGTTTCCATCTATGAGTATTCAAAAAATGCATATGTTGTTGTATGGTTTATGGTGTTCAGGTGTTGTGCTTACATCTGAAAAGATTTCGATGGAGCCTGTATTTCCGTGCGAAGGTGGACACGTATGTTGAGTTTCCTCTGAGTGGTCTCAACATGAACCATTACGTGCTGAATAACCTGGTATTGTATTGTATTGCTCACATTCTCTTTATAATGCTTAGATTTAATCCAGTTATTTTCTGTTTGTCATTTTCAACAAGCGCAAATGTTACAAAATTATGTCGTCACATAGTACATAGCACAACTGTTAGGATTATAGAGGCATTAACGGGTTCTGGCAAACCGAACCATATTGGCACTTAAGTTGGTTGATAACCACACTGCACGCCGAGGTTACGTACACAGCAGCAAATTCATCAAAACTGGCTCCCCTCCGGGTGGCTGAAGGTGTGGTGCAGTGAAACGTGGATGCAGAGCGATGCTACGGCCCACGGGCAAGGCTGACTATGTACACGTTATATGTACTGATGGTTATATTGTGAAATGCTGCCATGGTGAGTGTTGGCTTGACTGCTAATGCTGCCGGTCGGTCGGTGACTGTAATCTGTGCTTGTGTCTAGTATGAGACGCGGAACAGTAGCAGTGGTGTTGGAAGCAGTGACTATGACCTAGCAGCTGTGATAGTCCACCATGGTTCCGGGTAAGATTAGAATGTTGGCTTTCTTGCCACTGCTTTATTGTCATCAATCAGTGTACTCTGTACAGTCTGCCTTCCGTCCATTGTGATGGCATCTTTCATGTTTTGCCACATTGGTAACATACAGACCGTTTCGTGGGCCATAATGATGCATTTTCTGATAGGCATGAATGTTTTCTTAATACTAAGTGTATCAGACCTGGCTTACTTGACTTGCCAATTAAAGGGTGACATAGGGGTGGTAATTACCGTGGTAGTGAGACAGTAACAGTGGTATTCCCACAGGAATGGGATAAAAGTCACGGTAATACCACGGGGGATGGAGATAGAATTTGCTGTAGACCCGCAGTAATGGGGACAACTACAACTTTCGTCTGTAGTAGTTGCTGTAAAAAATCATATGGGAATAATACATTTCACTAAATAGTACTGGTACATTGCATGGGATTTTCAAAATGTGGATCATTTGTGTTTCTGTACACTGATAGCGTGGGGTGTTGTAAAATGTTATTAATTTGCAGTACAGTACAGAGTAATAAAATACATATGCGGACTATTGGCGGCAATTATTTTCATCAACGTAACGATGTGGATTGGGACACAGAATGTGGGGATGGGGATGGGGATGTTACTTCATTCTCTTGTTACTTTTTATCGCCAGTGTAGTGGCCAGAGGCATTACGTTTCCACAGTGTTCATGCATGCGTTGGTCTCTTTGTTCATCCATGCGTGAGTTCCGAACAAACATTGTTAGCAAGATATCACGCTGATAGAATTCGACCAAACTTTCACCACTTATGTATTTTGGGGGCAAGCTGAACCCATCAAATTTTGGTGTTAAGGTCACGGTCGGGTCATATACACCTCAAAATGCACTTTTTGTCACATATTGCTGGAGGCATAATAGTTGACAGAGTTGTAACCACAATTTAGTTTGATCCTGTTTTGCTAATGTTGCATCAGTTGGATTTTCATTTTAATTTCTGTAGCGTCAAGAACTCTTTTTTTTTATTGAAGTGATAAAATCGTGAAAAATCCCGACTAATGCAATAGCAGTAATGGTCGTATTTAGCGTTTTTGCATCATTTTGTGGTTATTTGATACATTTGCAGTCTTCATGTTGGTGCTTTGTAGTGCTGGTTCTGGACACTACACATCATACGTCACATATGATGGTACGTTGTCTGCAGCATAGCATCGGTACAGTGATTATAGCTACTGAACTGGTTAATGCAGAGTATCTTATGCAGTAGTCTTACCACTGTTCTTTTGTTGAACGACAAAACATACCATAGCATATGAGTACTTTTTTATGCGTGAAAGCAGCTAGACTGCTTTAGCGCATCTTAGCCATCGCAATTCTGTCCATCCGTCTGTTTGTGTGTCCGTTCGTCCGTCACACGGGTGGATCAGTCAAAAACGGTGCAAGCTAGGATTACCAAATCTTCACCATCGGCTGCCTGGAAGACTCTAGTTCCAGGTACCATAAAGGAATTCTATAAATTCGGAGGGGGTCATCCTGAACGAAGGTGCTGAATGAGAGGGGGTAGGAAAAATTTGCGATTTTCAGCCAATAAGTCACTGTATCTCAGAAACAATGCGAGGGCCTAGATTACTATTAATCACAAATAGGAAGTTGCACACTGGTTCTCGATTTGCATCAAATTCAATGATCTTGGATGACCTTGAACACCAAAATAGGTTTTATGGGTTTTTGGCGATTTCGGGCTGTGACACAGATTTCAAGAGCGAATTGCACCAAAATCGATCGAGATAGAGATGGAGAAGCTGCGTGTGAAATTTTAGCATTGAACGTAGATTTCGAGAGTCCAAATCTCGATTTTCTAGGTTCACGGAAACCTGCACACAAGGGCATCAAAAAGCAGTACCCCCGTAAAAGTCGTTATTTTACCATTGTTGGTCAGTCTTTTGTGAAAACGGTTGCAGATAGGCATAGGCATGCTGCCTATCACAACAAGCACTAGTGACGAGCTTTTCAGTCGTATCAACATCGATGATTTTGAAAGACCGTGAACTTCTAAAATGAGAGGTTTTTAAAATTGATTTTTGCGATTTTCGGCTGCAGCGCACACTTCAAGAATGAACTGCAACTAAATGGCTGGAGACAGACTGGCAGTTTGCGAACAGGAACTGCTATAGGCTTTCGCGCATCTCGTGAGCATTAGCACAAATTTCTTGTTTATCATGACCATCATTATCTCATCATACATTTTGGCCTGTTAAGCAAAGATTTATCAGAGACAGTTGGTCCTGAGCATGAGTCACATGAATGATCTGTTGCCTTATTCTTAGTCTGGTGAGTTTGAGACTTATCCACTTATAGCGCAGGTGTTTTCAGTAATAGGGTGTTTCCACAATCCAGCAAACGTCCAGCTCCATTATAACATATGGCAGCAAACTTCCAGCATTAGCACGTGTATTTTGAATACATTTGCTGGAAGTTTGCTGGACGTTTGCTGGATCATGTAAACACCCCATAAGTCTTTGTTAGCTGGTTTACATTGGCTTGCAGTGCAGAGCACTGACATGAAGCCCATTGGCACAAGGTCTGTTATTTCATGGCCACACAGTGTCAGTTCCCACTACATAAGCAGATTGTTGTTTGTTATACATGTACTTAAAATAAAATGCGAGTTGTTGACGTGAATCTGTTGGTGGTTAAGTTCTACATGCAAAATCAATCAGTTATTCGTGAATTATGCTATAAGTCTGCACGTACAAGTTACAATAGAAATTTCTGCGTAGTTGAAAATGTGGCACTGTGAGAATGAATGAACGACCAATCTGAGGTTTAAGATTTAAGAAGAAGCAGCAAGAACATTATCAGTTTTAAATGAAATGTTATTTTTGTACGCAGGTTGTTGGTATCACTTCAACGACAGTACAATAACGCCGTGTGATCGGGAGACGGTTGCACGCTGCAAGGCATACATGCTGTTCTACGTTCGACGTGATATCAAACTGCCTGGTTATCTCACGTGCAAGCCACCGGTGTAGATGTTGCTCGTTCACAGTATTGTCATCACTGCTCATTCTAGCTAATTGTCGGACTCGTGTGGTGTACAGGGTGGGCCAAAAAAACTTGCCACTTCACTTTTGTCCATATCTTTGCCAATTGTTGATCGCTTTTCAAAATTCTTTCACTAGCACATTCCGCAGACAGTTTGCAATAATGTGATTATTATAGATCCCACCACATCATAAATGCGTCTCTACACTACCTTGTGAAATATCAGTGAAATATGCATACTTAACGATAATAACAGTCAAACATTTTGTGAATGGTCTGTATGATGCTAGACTGTGTGGGTATAACACAGTCTAGTGTCATACTAATCATTCATCACAACGTTGGTCTGAAGCATTTTTTCATTTATCTAAATTTTTGTTATTGTCGTTAGTTTTTGCTTACATTTATATTTCACAAGGTAGTGTAGGAACTCATTTACCGTGTGGTGGGATATAAAATAATCATATTATTGCAAATTGTCTACAGAGTGTGCCAGTGAAAGAATTTGAAAATCGGTCAATAATTGGTGAAGATATGGACAAAAGTAAAGTGCCACATTTTTTTATGGCCCACGCTGTATGTTGGTGTTTGCCGTCCAGTCTGTGCATCTTCTCACTAAGAAGTATGTTTCCGACAGTACGGTCACAAGATTACAAAATATTCCTCTTAGGCAACTTTATCTTGTTCATTAACTAGCCATGCTTAGCACACAGGCACAGCGACACATTTCTCAGTTTTACTCTACAACGTTCAGTGAGGTTTTGACTTAGAATGTTGTCGGCCGGCATTCGTTACTAAGCTCTAGTTATGTGATTATATCATCATCGTCGTCATCTTTGTTATCAGAACTACTCGTAAGCGTTTATTTTTGTATGAAATGCTGTGCATTGCGCTGTGTGTAAAGTGACGTCGTGACCTGTAGCAAATCTTGTGATGCCGTTGTGTGTGTGTGTGTGTGTGTGTATGGGATTGAGTGATTGATTCGGTGCTTGGCTGTGCTAACATTGTGCTGTATTTGTTACTTTTGACTCGCTGGGGATGTAAATTGAGTATACAACATCTGTTGTACTGTGTGGTGATGATTATGTGTAACTGAATTGGTGATAGAAACGTGAAACATAATATGGCTGGCTAACACGAAAATTGATGGGGTTTCTGCAGTACTAAAGGTGAAGCATTTGTTGTCATGGTGATGGTTGTTGTTGTATGGTTGGTTATATAACATTATCTTTTATAGAAGGTTATCCTTTACAGGGTGATGCATAAAACAAGTGCTTTACATGCTTTACGTAGTTTGAGCAAGCAGACTGGTTCAGAAGTGATTTCTGTCAATCATTTCCATGAAATGTGTTCATATTTAATGTTCACAGTGTTCATCATAACTGCCCTCGGCTGCAATGATCAAGGCTAATTATTTCCAAAACTGTTCGAGTCCCTTGTCCTCCAATAGACGTCATTCTGAAATTATGACTGTCTGGAGGATAACGGAGAAGATTATTAGAACTATCATTATTGTTAACTACATATGCATGCTTATAATGGAGTTCTTATAGTTTTAGGTTTAGCTTGTTTTTTGTCTTTTGTGTTTCTGTGATGGTTAAACCTTTTGTTTGTATATTGTAAAGGTTAAACTTGCTGTTACATTATTATGTGTTTGCGTGCATTCTGCCTGGAAGGCTGTGCCCGAAATGATCTGTACTATGTCGGGTGGGACGTTAAACCCTACTCACTCACCCAAAACTGTTTGATAGATTGATCTGCATGAAGCATGTATATTCCACTATTTTATGCATCACCCGATGTGTGTAAGTTGAGGGAGTGTGTCCTACTTGGTGCACTGCTGTCATTTCGTGTGATAGAATGGCGATGTGCTTGACTAGATGAAAACAGCTTTGAATGTTGTTAGCTTTGGCCACTCGCGTTCTTTCTTGGTTTGCCTATACCAGAAATTTCTTGCTAAGCCACATTATAAGACTGATCTCCATTGCTTTAACTGATACAGTGCATATTTATGGTGTACAGCACAATTGGTCTGTTTTTTGGCTTTCCTCTGGAACTTTCCAGAACAATAGCAAAAAGAATGCTGCTAACTCGGAACAGATGTTGCCACGCCCACAAGCCGGCTGAACTGCATAATGCCTATAGCATGATTAAAAGACTGGACAAGTGCTTTCTGTCTTAATTTTTTTTCTTGATACACAAATGTACTGGCTAACAAATCGATGAATGCGCACAGCCGCACAATTATCTTTAGGCAAAGTAAATCGCATAAAACTTAATTGGTACATATAAACACCATTAAGCGCCAGGGCATTCAATTTGTAAACAGTGGGTGTGATTGGCTGATGCTGCCACTCCTGTCGCCATGGCAGGTTTCCATGCAACTGATCCAGAACGTTTCTGGATCGACACAGGTCTTTCTGGAACGATTAAAGAACAAAACTTTCATTCCGCAAACAATAGAAAAAACGACTTGGGACTGACCAGACCTGGTCAGGCTTTGAGAAAAATGCTGCCAATATTTCTTATTTTTCAGTTTCTGAGATGTCTGCTCATGGAGGTAGGCTGGGTTGACTTGAGTAGCTGATATATAAACTGCATACCTATCCGAGTAATAGCTATTTTTTGCATAACCGGATTGATTAAGATCAAGACTTGACATGAACTCAAGTACATGAATATCAGCAGTAGAGAAGCAGACGCATTTCCTTCGTCTGTATTGCAACAGCTGAACAGTTACTTTGCTGATGTTGTGATGTTACTTTTTGTTAATGCCAGTAGTAATGAATGAAACCCATGGTACATATAAACACCATTAAGCGCCAAAGCATTCAATCTGTAAACAATGGGTGTGATTCTGAATGATGTGTGGCTAGTTCTTTTGGTTATGTGTATATAATTGATAGGTTGTTTTTACACTGAATTTTGTTTTAATTTGTAATTTTTTTGTTTATTACTCTAACTTAAAGTAACCCTTCAGTGCTGTATCACTGTTGGTTGGGAATGACATTTGCCCTGTGAAAGTTTTCTTAAGCAGTTTCTGGAACTGCTTGTGAGGAACCTTGGGTCTGATTCACAGACGTTTTCTTGAGATTGTCTTTAGACTGTGAATTGTGTCCCTGCTTTATCCAGGAGTAAGTCCAGAAACGTTTGTCAGTTAAATGAAAATTTTATTTTTGTTGGTGGTAATAGTGGTGCTTTTAAGTTCAAGCAATAGAGTGAATTGAATTGCATGGGTGTTATCAAACAAGCAGTAGATGATTTGTTTTTATAGCGAAATGTCTGTTTAACATGCTTGACCTTTTATTTGGTGACTAATGAATTTTTTTTAGTTTTTAGAGTTGTGCTCTTATTTGCATTGCTAAATGGATTTGATCTTAGGCTGCATGTTTCTGTTATCTTGTTGTACGTTGTACTGTAAGCGGAATAATACATTGTTTTTTGTTTTTGTTTGAGAATGAAATTCAATGTAAACAGTAAAGCTATAATTAATTTTTGGTGTTATATTTGACTAAGACTTTGTTGAATGATTATTAGATCTTCCTTTTGTTGACCAGATATTTCAGTTTGCCATTAATCATTAATGCAAGGTTATGGCTGAAGTTTTAGAACGTTTTTGTTCTTGTGTTATTACTGATGATCACAGATGGTGTGTGTTTGGTGCCTAGCAGTTCTTGTATATGGAGATTAGATATATTCATTTATTGTAATACTCCAGAGAAGTTGCACCTGAGAAGTGGGCATGATCAAGCGGTGTTAAGAGAAATTATCTTCTTTTTCCTTATCGGGATGGCATTAAATGTTTTCTGCATTGTTGCAGTGGCATTTAGTTGCTGCCAGATGTGAAGTTAGTTTTTCGATGCAACTCATTCCAGCATTTTTCGTGTTTGCCGTTGTAGCTGCAAGCTGCGCATGACGTCTACGTGTATATTGTTTTGATGATGTACCAGTGATGTGTGTGCGTAGACATATGATGTCTTTCTAGATGTATACACGTAGCTCATGACTTGTCATGACCTGCATCAAAAAGCTTTCAGACTAGTGTGAGGTTTACTTTTTGGGGAACTTAATTTGTGTACGTTTTCGATCTCCAGTCAGTTTCTAGTTTTTGCTTTCTTATGCAATAGTTAACTAAGCTAGTAACTAGCCGGTCATTTACATGTTTTTAGAGGGGATGGTTAATTGTCATTCATCCGTTTGCTGGTTGAAAAGTGACAGAAAACTGGCCAACTTACGAGGGGCATTCAAAAAGTTCTGCAAGTCGATATGTTAGACTGAAAAACTTTTCAGTATTTATACACCAATAAAATGCACATTTCCCCGGAACTCATTAAAACGGATATGACGTCATTGTAACTTATGACGTCATAAGGCGTTTTATATCGGTCCCTTCAGCCAAGCTTCTACGACAGACTTGAGTCATTCATTGTTTAGATAACGGACACCAGAGAGACATTTTTTCACATTAAAAAAAATAATAGTTACCGTAAGTCACGTCTCTGCTGTATGTAGGGTGGTCTAATTGTACGAAGCCAGAGTAGTGAACAGCTTGCTGGGTAATTTTAACTTCGGGATTTGGCTGCAGTGCCGGGCACTGCCGGATTTAGAGGAGATCTTCGGGGCTTGCTCCCAGGCCCCCACACGTCAGTGCTCCCCAGGTTGTACATTGTAAAAATTGCTTAGCCTTTCACAAATACGATGGATATCACTAACTGTTAACTTTTCAAGAAAATTTTACGGACAACGTCAAATCTTGACGTGACGTCGTAATTGGCAGAAGCATTCTTATTAATGGCCAGCAGAGATTTCGGCAACTGTGTATTCATATTGCAAATTCAAAGTTGATGAAAGTATTTGTCAGAGCTTCTACAAAATCACATCCCGGGGTCTCACGTTCGTAAATCTGGCTGCATATTGGAGAATTGGCGTGCGTATATTTGTGCGGCTTGCGTTACCACTCCAAATTGTATCTGTTTAACGCTTTATGACGTCACAAATTTCAATGACATCACATCTGCTTTAAGCTCATACGAGTACGGGAGAAATATAACTTTTACCGGTGTATAAATTTTTAAAAAGTTTGTTAGTCTAATATACTGGGGCCTATCGAGTTGTAAACTTTGTTTAATCTCGAACGTATTGTTTTTTCATGGTTGGCACAGATTTTGGCTAATGAATATTTATAATCGCAAAGGAGAAATTCAGGAACGTACTTGTTAGGGTTCTCATAAAATCACATGGCCCAGGGCCTTGTGTTTTAAAATCCGACGGTAGACTAAAGAAATATCATGCAACAGCGAGCCCAATTTAACGCTGATTTCGCTGGCACTCCAAATCATTCCTGTTTAATGTTCTATGACGTCGTACATTACAATGACGTCATATCGGCTTTAGGCTCATACGTGTTTAGGAGAAACATGCGTTTTATTAGTGTATAAATTTTGACAAGTTTTTCAGTCTAACATGTCGACTTGCAAAACTTTTTGAACGCCCCTCATATGATTGATTAGTTATCTCAAACAGTGAGAAACTGTTCTCAGTCCACAGAAATAGTAATTGTATGAAACAGATAGCTATGAGTTTTGGATATTATTTTGTGTCGCATGTGACCCTAGTGTGGATGGAGAAGAAACTGTAGAAACTTGTTAATGGTGGAAAAGGGCAAACTTCAACAGTGGGGAGAGACTGTGCTGACTGCCTAGGGAATATTATGAGATATTGTGTTGTAATTTGGAGGCGTGAGGATGATCCTGTGCGTATGTTGTTTTGTTTTTTTTGTTTATGATTTGGCCTCATGTGCATGCATTACGTAATTCGTGATTCCATGATATTTTTTTCTTTTTTAGTGATAATTAAAATTACTTGAGCCTGACGATATAGGTTGATTCTTCTTGTGCATGTCAGGCGTGCTTCACGATTAATAAATGTGTTATTTATGAATGATTATTTGTTTTTATGACTCGACCATGACAGCAAGTTTTTACATGATCTGCTAATGGTACCGATGTAAAATAGACCCTCCCCCATTACCAGGCAGTACCATGGGAGCAGTTTTTCATGGTTAAGGAATTCACTTTTACCTTGTGTTAGTTGGTAAGCTTACATATATAAGGTCTGCATTTACGGTACGCTTAGACACTGGTGGTTATTTATAGCTCTTATTATGAGTTCACCTTTGAAAACACTCTTAGCACTTCACTACCACTTTTACCAATGTTGCATCAGTGACATAATGATGCAGCAGTGTCTTACTTGCCCTATCACTAATTTTGCATTGTCGTTGGATTTTATTGCTTGACTAAGTTGACTTAAAGGCCCTATTTCGCAATGTTTCCATGCACTTCCCTGCGATGTCTTTTTGTGCATTCGGTTTGTGCATGAAGAACTGCTCGCGACCGGGCTATAGCATCGTTAGGTCCAGATGACGTGGAGATTAATGATGGCGTTGCTTCAATGTGGTATTAATGACGCTACCAGGAAGCGTAACTATCAGGCACGTGCTGGCACCGCTTGGATACTGGGCCATGACCTGATGAGGCCGTACCGACCGTGCAGGACGCTAATATTGGATAAATCCGCATAGTGATCGCCAGCGTCGTGTGAGCTAGGTAGATGTTGCCATTAGCGGCATCACTCAGTTGTCCAGCGAACCTTGTCCCAGAATGCTACAGAGTATGTTATGGGGTTCGCACCGATGCAGTAGAGCAACGGCAATAAAGTAACTGGATACGGTTTTACGGTCGCTGTCGACTCCACGGTTGCATGTACTTTTTACGCGCGATAGCAGAATGCTTCGCGCGTCTTAGCCATCGTCTAGGCGTCTGTCTGTCACACTCGTGATCTGTATCAAAACGGTGCAAGCTAGGATCACGAAATCTTCACCATGGGCTGCCTCAAGGTCTAGTTTTTCGTGACAAAAATTTCGTGCCCCTGGGTGAGGGGGTTCCCCTCGAACGAGGGCGTCAAAGAGGGGTACCACTTAAAAAGACGTTATTTTGCTGTTATTAATTGGCTCGGATAGTGTGAAAACGGTTGCAGATGGCTATAGACTTGCTGCTTATCATAACAAGCACTGGTGACAGGCTTTTTACGCGCGAAAGCAGAATGCTTCGCGCGTCTTTGCCATCGTTTGGGCGTCTGTCCGTCCGTCCGTCTGTCACACTCGTGAGCTGTATCAAAACGGTGCAAGCTAGGATCACGAAATCTTCACTGTGGGCTGCCTCGAGGTCTCTAGTTTATCGTGACAAAATTTCGTGCCACTGGGTGCAGGGGTTCCCCTCGAAC
>Ga0056128_1010674_pt1 | contig 11413 bp, 6 predicted proteins | sample WorMetLIZISLAND2_FD_71113 | JGI IMG/M metagenome (GOLD analysis project Ga0056128, IMG submission 71113) | Marine gutless worms symbiont microbial communities from Max Planck institute for Marine Microbiology, Germany - Olavius geniculatus... ... | reverse complement strand
CTATGTCACATGTAATCTCTATAGAAAAATGATCGCTTCCACAGAGATTCGGATGGGTTTTCCAAGAAAAATCTAAGTATAGAGATGGGTCACATATACTGAGATCTATTGCAGACTGTACACCAGATGCTGGACTGAGATAAGTCATGGAAGCGTTCTTCATAAGAGATAGGTTGTGCTGGAGTAAGAGATCCTGGATGATCTTACCCTTGCTATCATTATTAAAACAGCCCCAGCTAACACTGTGGGCGTTAAAATCTCCCAATAAAATAAGAGGCAGAGGTAATTCAGATAACAGTTCTTCAAGATCTTTTTTAGTCCACCCCAGAGACGGAGGAAGATACAAGGAACGTACAGTGATTTATTCCAGTTCAGTTTATTTCTGTCTCTTTGTGCATGTTTTTGTGACAGGCTGCTGCAGAGACATCGGTCATTAAAACACTCCGCTGTAGCGCCATCTTCAACATTTTCGTGTCCAGTGTCCGGCTGTGGCTACGCCGCTAAAACAGAGAGGCTACTACTCCGACACAAGTCCAAACACCGGCTGGTCGTCGGCCAGTCTTCTGTGGAGGACACCGGTCTGGTGGGCCGGTACCGGTGTGGTCGATGTTCGTACGAGACCACACAGAGGGAGCACTTCCGGCGCCACGTCGAGGCAGTTCATGACAACGTGCGGCCGTGGCTGTGCCACATCTGCGGGCGAACGTTCAAGCGTCATGATGGTCTGCTGCACCATTCCTTGGTTCATGATAACACCGTGGACACACAACGCTTATTCAGCCACACCTGTACCATCTGCCAGCGCTCCTTTCGAAGCAAGGTACCTTACCTTATCTGCATGGGCGGCGCTAGGAATCTGAAGCTAGGGGGACAACAGAGAGGGGCAAGAGCCAAAACAAAGGGGGGGGGCAGCTGCCCCCTCTGGCGCCGCGCACGCTTATCTTACTGCTGATCAGGGCCGTATTTAAACCTGATTAAGCCCTGTTTGGTAAAAATGTGGAGGCCCTCACATAAATTCTCTGTTCAAGAAATAAATATAGGAGTAAGATCATACCAGGTAATCGTGAAGTTCAGATTGCACATGTTGCACTGCTGTATGACATTCTCTGGCCTTTGGTGCCCTTTTTGTGGAGGCTTCTGTTTGGCTGAGCATGATGAGCCAGTATGGGAATGGGACAGACGGATGGATGAGACCTGTAGTTAATGCAGTCTATTAAGACGACTGCATAATAATTACAAATGCCATTGTCTGAACTAGACATCTCCCGGCTACATTTTGCTCAGTTGCTCGGGTTACTTCAGGCGTTGCATGGTCTTCCCAACAGTATTTATTTTCTGCTATATTTTGCGGACTGAATACAGCAGCATTGTGGGTTAAAAAAGTTGGGGAGAGAGCAGGAAGTTAAAATTTTCTGACAGACAGAGCTCTGCAAATATCTGACTGAGAAGATTGTGGAATTTTGTCCTTGAATTCCCTGAAATGGAGTTTTTACCCCAGATTCAGTATTTCTGGCAGAAAATTTTCTGATGGGCTATAATTTAGCGGGGAGGGGGGTGGTAATTGGTCTTTGTCCAGTGGCCTATCCTAATATTTGGGCTATCAGAGAATTGTGGAAAAATCTTCTTCTTGTCCGAAAATTTACATCCATTTAGGGCTGAAAACTCCCATTTTGGTGAAATTTTGTTGGCAGAATTACAATTTTGAGTATACGTTATCATCTGCATCAGAAATTTGCAGCTGCCTATCAGAAAATCGCAAATTCTTGCCCGCCTACTTTTTTCAACCCGCGATGCTACTGTTCATGCCAGTTGCCTGCCGCTGCCACGACGCCACTAATTGGATAACACAGTGATTGTTAATATGGTGGTCATATTGTGCTTAGGTTTTCGCTGTCGTATTTTCCATACTGTGTCCAGCATGTATGTGTCGTTACTAGTTCATGGTGACCACTCTCCAGACATTATGAAATTCCCTGCTATGATGATTTGCGGCACTTCTGCCCATTTTAACTAGTAACCCAACCTAGTACTAACTAAAATATAACATAGATATAAGTATTAGAAACTTAAATGCAAGTAAGCAAAATTCAGCCATAAACAGCATAAAATGATTGGCACAGAGTACTAAGTGAGTGATACTAAAAATTAAGCTTGTTGTCGCAATTCTTAAGAAAGTTTTTGGTCATTTTTCCCTGACAATATTTTTCCCTGATAAATCTCTGACATTTCCCTGACAGCTGCAAAATTCCCCCGACATTTCGCTGTTTTCCAGACAAGTGGTCACCCTGCTAGTTAAAGTGCGTCTGTGTGTGTGTAGACGGATCTGTCGGACCACGAGTTGGTGCACAGCAGTTGCCGGTCTTTCGTCTGCGCTGTGTGCGGTGCCGCGTTCAAGACTCGTGCCGTGCATCGCACGCACCTGCGCACCATCCACGACCACCCACGAACCCACGCCTGCCAGCACTGCACACGAGTCTTCAACACCGGATACGCCCTCAAGAGACACCAGCGTATCCACGAACTGCCAGTGGCCTAGCGAGAAATTGGAGTTTGACTGAGACACAAAGGTCTGAAAATGCAGGCCGCCGATAGCCGAGAGCTTGGGGCGATGTTCCTGGCTAGGAGCAACGATCACCCTCCCCATCAGAGGGATCTGGGGAAGCAGGAGAAGCTCCCCAGTGCCCCGGCCCCAAACTCAGTTTTGGGCATTGAAAATCCTGCAAATGAATGTAGCCGTTTGTAGCGTGTGCAGTGGCGGATCTAGGCTTCAGCTAAGGAGGGCGGAATATCCCCCCTCACTCCTCCCTTTCGTTCTCTTCCTTTCCTTTTTTTCTCCCCTTCCCCATTTCCCTTTCCCTTCCCCTTTTTTCTTTTCCATCCCCCTTCCTTCAGAAGTAGGACCCCTTGAATCCAGCTAGGGAGTCTGGGAGAGCACTGTGAGCTCCTCTAGCGGGCTCTGGGGTGCATTTTAGCCTTAAAAATCTTCCCTCATCCCATGTTGCATAAAAAAATGATACTGGCTAAATATGTGTAGACTGTAACAGTAAACAGTGATTAATACGCGGATCCAATGAAATGAAAACATCGCTTTAAAGTAATTTTTTTTACGAAAATACGTCGTGCCAGCTGAACACACCCGAACTTGCCACAGTACTGATGATGTCACTTTCACCAGGCTTTGTTGACAGACTGACATTCACATTGAAAACCTAGTAAATCTGTCAGTTTTTCTCAGAATAATGTTGGATTTGTAGCACAGGTAATGACGCTTATATGATCAGAAATTACGTAATTGTTGATCTTTTCATTACTGCAGGTGTGTGATTAGTAAAATTAGTGATGTAGTGGGATATTGTGGTTTTTTAGTGGGTCAGCTATTGATGGAAAATGTGGCTTTTTGAGGCTATTTGGTTGTAAATTAAACTGCATTTGACCTCAAGGCAATAAAGCTAGTTAGCAACCCCACTGCAGGTGACGTCACAGTTCTTATTGTCGAAGTTGTGAAAAGGAAAAATTCAATAGGCCTAGTTTATACCTTATTTTTAGGGTTAAGATGTATTAGCAAGCAGAAGGTTAATGAATATTGACAAATTGTCATTTGATATTAAGTCAGTTTACAATTTATAACAGTTACATAATGGTGCGACTTGGTCTTTAAAATATAACATCTGGTGGCAATAATTGAAATCATTTTTCTGATACACGAACTTATTAATTAGCAGTTTAGCAGAGCATATAAAGTGTTTTCTTATGTTTACTTATAGAGGCTCAAGGGGAGGGGCGCACGTCCACCCACCTTCCCCCTTGGATCCACCATTGAGCATGTATAAATGTTAGAGCTGCCGAATTGTTAATTTTTTTTAATGCATTAACGCATTGCGGTAACTTTTTTAACGCATTAATTAATGCGTTATTAACGCACCCAGGCCCATCGAGAGGGATAGTTAGGGTCCCACAACGTTTCAAGGGCCCGCCTGTAGAATATAGAAAGTTAAAAACATATTTTAAATGTATAATCAACAATAACTGCCGTCATAGTTAGCATAGAAATCTATTAGCCTGTTGTCAGAATAATTATTTATTTACAGTAGCGATAGAACGGCAACTACAGTTTAGTTACTTGAATTCACTCGATTGTCATGTAACCACAGTTTAACGGAATGTTGGATCTTTTGCCTGACGGAATTTAGTAAATTAACATAAATTTACGCATGCACGTTAATTATTTCAACGTGCGTTAATTTATTAATGCATTAATTAATGCGTTAATTTGACATCTCTAATAAATCTCATTATTTTAGCTGTACAAATTTGCAGCCACAAGTTCCACAACTAGAGTTGGAAGAGGCGCCTCCTCCCTGGTTATGAACACGTGGTATGTCCCACACTCTTGATCCCAGTCCATAATACAAATTCCCAAATCACATCAGGTATTTCCATAAGCACCGATTTTTATTTTTTTTGGGGGTGCATATTCCTTCTTCTCTACTGTCCTCCCATTTCCTTTCTTCCCTTCCCATACCTTTCCCTTCTTCCCCCTCCCTCTTTTTTCCTTCTTTCCCCCCTTCCTTCCTTGCCGCTTTTCTGGGAAGTCGGTGTTTGTGCCTATAAGTTACCACTTTATCCTATATAGTGTAGCTACCCATCAATGACAGAACTCTGGAGTTTTAGTTTAATTAGGTTATTTCTGAACTGCAATGTTTGTTTCACTTGTGCTTACATCAGTGACAAAATCGATTTGTATGCTCCACATGGGTGTGTCCGTGCATTTTCCGGCCTGTCAGGAAAATGACGATATCAAGACATAGCTCCAGACAGTTTTATTTCAGAAAGCGCTCGCACGCATGCATACACAAATACACTCAATAATTAGATACTAATAGGGCCCATAACTGATGTGCACTTATGTGTAATGTATTAGCCGTCAAAATTAGCGCAGTTTTTGAAAACTTGCATGACAACCTGCAAGGAATTGTAGTCAATTTTAGCAATCAGTCGTCGGCATGTAGGCCTAATCATGCATGCTTAAAATGCATCTGCAACAAAAAACATGCAGAAACTGGCAGAAATTTGTTGTAAGTATTACAGGCCTGTCAAAACTGTTGAAAGAAAGGAATAGAAATGGAGCCCTGACAGCGCAAAATCGTCAAGAACAGAAACATTTAAACAGCACAATAACAAAAAAATGCAGAACATAGCAAACATCACATTACAGTAGTTTGTACACAGTTTTTCACAAATCACGAATTCACAATGACGAGCAGTTCACATTATCACCAACCAATCTATCCAAGTATCGATCCGTCAACAATAAAAGTACAATAAACTTCCCACAATAACACCGGACACCATCGATCGAATTCAAAAATATGACTACGTAGGCTTACTTGTAATGATCGCCGAAATGTTGAATTCTCGCAAAACGATGCCGATTTTTAAAATATTTTTTACTCGAATAATGCTGATAAACGAATGCCGATAAGTTAACATTAGGCCTAACGCGTAGCCTAGCTTACTGCATTTTTAAAAAAAATCCACGCTTGCTATTTTTCATTGCTAAGCTAGCACTCATTTCAAGTCATTTGTTATACTTGACATCAATTGCTTGGCAATCCAACACCAGACATAACTTTTTCACTCACCGTACAGGAAGAATATGGAATAACTTGCCAGCTGACAATACTGACTTTTCTAATTTAAACAGCTTTAAACGATCTATTACTTCCACATTCTTGGCTAGTTATTGCAAAGTTATTTTTTCTAGGACACCTATTGTTGTATTGTGTTATCAGTGACATTCATTGATGTATACTGTTATTTTATTGTGGCATGTTAGTGGCTGCGGCCCTTTGTTATTAAATCAAATAATAATAATAAAAGTTCAATAGACTCAGCGATGTGAACGTGTCAGTGCCTACGAGATGCTCTATTTAGACGGTCTGACAGTGCAATGCTAGTGCAAAATAAGCTAAAACAAAATCGCACGAGATTTTGATTTATAGAGTCTTGGTCTGCTGCATGTAGGCTACATCGTGCCTAATAATCTTTTTTCCAAGTTCACTGAAATGCAGCGATATTTTAATGACAACACGCAAAGTTAATCGTTCGGTGAAGTGTGAGAATTAACGCCTATACAGGCAAACTAGTTGCTACCATATTGTTGGAAACATGTGGAACAATTGCGCAAACATCAGTAAAACAGGAAACGTCCAATTCCGACATAATTCGCGGCCGTCCGCCTAGCTATAGGGCGGGGCCTACGTGCTCGCCACGCCCACTGCACTGTGCAACCTTAACCTTAACCCCAACGTCTGACTTTCTGAACTGGACATTGATAAACCGTGTCTACTCCTGCCCTGGGACCGTTCAGACCAATTTTGTTTTCTGGCTTTTTGTTTTCGAGATACATGTAGACAGACAGGCGGATAGACGTACGGGCAAGCAAGACCCCTAATGCGGCCTAATAGGACGGCCGCATAGCCATAATATTTTTTCAACGAGGTGTAATAAACGAGCAGACAGACACTGAAGCAGAATGCAGACTCGGCTTATCAAACAGACAGTGAAACTAACAAATATAGGCTATGGCTAAGTTAGATACAGATCCAAGCAAGACAGACCGGCTGTGCATGCAGATAAAGGCCCTATACAATACATATATTTACATATTATGAATAGGGGCATACTTATCTACTTACTATATAGTGTGAGGATATACTGATACACCAACCAACTGGAATCGAATAGCACTTTAACACAGGCATCAACAAATTGTTTCAAACATGGGCAGAAAAAGCACTGCATTGCATGGCGTCGAGGCAGAGGGCAGGGGAAACTCCCCCCTTAAATTTTAGCCTATCGGAAACTTTTCTTGTTGTCGAAAAATTTCCGTCCAAAAATATAAAATTTGGGACAACGCAGTGCAGTCATTTTTAGTTGTAAACGCTGTTGCTGACAGCTCGTCAACTCAATACGCATTTCTCTCAAATTATTCACACAATAACAGAATTTATTTACAACAAGCTCAACTATAAGCTATACTTAATCGAACTAATCACAACACTAAATAAATAACAGCAACAAATAGCATAACATATTACAACTTTTTACTGCAATAAATAGCAAGAGATATGCAGAATTAAACAATGAATAGACCTAAGGTTAATCCCTGTATATAGGATACCAAATCAGACACATACATACATGTACACACTGTGCAGCAATAATTACACTGCATTGTAGTCTATTTACACCGGATTTTGTCATGAAAACTGTTCAACGATAACAATATTTTTTGTTTTTTTTCTGGGATGTGCAACGAGCAACAGAGATTACAAATTTCAAACTCAATACTAGCGATTGCAATGCAATCCCGACTGTTTTCGCCAATCCCGAATCCCGGGATTGGCGGCGTCCCAATCCCAGGATTACAAAATTAGTTAAAGTCGTACTTTTTTCACGTGTTAAATGATAGAAATAAGAATTTTAGCCAACTGGTGAATAAATTATTTATGTGCGCTAGAGTAACACTCTTTGTTATGCACTGTGATTCATATTCTGACAGTCATTATAAGGCTATCACTCCCTGCAGTTCGGATATACGTGTACCTTCCGTATGGCCCTATACTACATCATATGCATGAAATAAGTCAATAAAGTATATTAAATTAAATGACGACCAATCTGTGCCTAATCCTGAAACGGGATCCCGGGATTACAAATTTCTCAATCCCGCATCCCGGGATTGAATTTTCAATCACTATTCAATAGCAAGAATAATGACTACAATAGATCAGCACTGACAGTATTATTTATTGAGTGTAGCTGCATAAAAATTCTCATCACAGTTAGCTCATTAGAGATTACGATGCTACACGGCTATAGTCCTGTCTGTATCGAATTTAGCTACTACTGTGAGCTTAAAGCTTTGTTTCTGAGACAGACAGACTGACAGACATAAAAACAGACAGATAAAACACAAAACAGCGTGCTGCTGATGTCCGGAACGCCTAACAAGGCAGTTAACTGACAGAGTTCAGCATTCAAGCATACAAAGTTAACTAGACACAAGCAGAACATGTGAATGATAAATGATCTGATGACGTCGAACGTGCTTATATACAGTACGTCAGTGCAAACAAGAACACGGAAAAACGTCGTCAAAACGTCAAAATGATGCATTTTTATCAGGACTATTCAACGCCAGTCGCATGTGTGCAAGGTATAATGCATACATGTACATTAATACAGTCATCAAAAGCCACCACGATCAAAAACACGTTTCACGTGTTGTGTCAGATGTAGGGCCTACACTTAATTAGGCCTGCAACATAAACACGTTTCTTCATCACAAACGCCATGAGACTCATACCCAGTTCACACCGGCGACGCCGACGCGACTCAACTATCAACAGTGTGAATTGAACTGCTGACGACTGCCGACGGATTTCGATAGAAAATTTGGAACTGAACAGGTTTAGAATTTATCTAGTTGAGTTGAGTTGCGTCGTGTCGTCAGTTCAATTCACACTGCCGACTCTTGAGTCGGGTCGGCGTCGCAGGCGTGAATTGGGTATTATGCATTGCCTGCGTCGGTCAGACTGTTGGTTTAAGTCCATCACTAAATCGGTACAACCCGCAGTAGAAACTTCTCAACAAGATACGTCGTTGATGGTTCGAAACTACCAGACAGACCTGGCCCTGCAGGGACACTGCTGTTGGCTATGCACCGCCTCCAGTCGAAAGACAGATCCTGTGCTATAATTAATCGGCTGATCCTCATGCTGCAACGCTCTCTTTCTTATTACTACTAGTGCAGCTTCCCGGGTGGTGGTCCATATGTAATTAACGTCATGACGTCACGTGACGAGGAGAATTACGTGACCAGTCAGAAGACCTGCTGCTTGACGAGCAAGTCCCGCGTGTCGTCGCTGACCGGAAGTCGGTCGACACTATGACAGCGGAAATGACGTCGCAGCGCCGAACAGCTCAGCTCCAGCAGCGACGCCGGCGGTCTGGTGACGGGGTGAAGCAGTCTGACCGGAACAGCCGACTGCGCGCCGGCGCGGGGGCGCAGATAGAACAGCGACAGGCCGGCGCGCGACGCCCGGACCGCTTCCTGGATCAGATCGACGATGTTTGCCGACTGATAGCTGCTCGGCTGCTGACTGCAGAAACTGAACATACCTACGCACACACGTTACCGTAGCAACGATGACGTCATCAATGTACACACTGATCTACTCTGCCTGCCACCCGACACAGATTAGATGGAAATCATTGACCTATTGACCTTGGATGACGTTGAAGGCCATTATGCGCTATTGCGACTAAACAGTGCAATATACGGCCTAAGTTGCTATTGATCACTAATAGGAAGTCGCAATATTGGCTTTCAAACGACATAAAAATCATTCACCTTGAATGACCTTGAAGATCAGTACTGCAACAGGAACTGTATAGGCTGTAGCGTGTCTTCCCGAGCAACGCGTTTTTTATTGTGAGAAATACTTGCTAAACTTGCGTCCGATATTTTCCTTGTTCATTTACTCTGTATAGCTATTTATAACGCTTGGCGAAATGACCACCTGCGATGTCTGTTATACTAGCATTTATTTAGCTTTCGAGACAGCGTTCCCTTAACATAGCGTGCATAGAACTGTCTCACTTCTGACAAATCGCTTTCTCTCCATGACTGGAATTCAGATGCTGGACTTAGGACGTAGGCGGTACGGTCGGCTTTTCCTAGCGATAGCTGGGCTTCTTTTTTGACACACACAGTCGAGTATACTAAGCGTACTACGTGAAGTGGCTGTTGCGGTAGGCCTACCTTTGTAGTGTTCAATGCGCGTGTGGTGCGTGCTGGACTGAGATCTGAAGCTGAGGCTGAGAATGTATCGCTCGTCAGAACTGTCTCGGACGAGGAATGAGCCGTCAGCCAGGTCACACAGATGCTCCTCTGTGTCGTCGAAACTCAGAGATCCCCAGTACCAACCACACTGCGACATCAGCATTATCAGCATAATTATCACTACGTGTATCAACATTAAGGGGCTGTCCTAACAGGCAGGCTAGAATCAGGGATTTCACGTAGTGCTAGGTTTTTAAAAAACGGGTTTTAGGTTATTTTAAGTTTTTAAAAGTTTTAACGGTTTTTCAAAGGTTTTGTTCATTTAGTGTTCAATCAACACCGTGCACTAAATTATGACCCAGAAAAAACATCTTATACACCTTGTCCGTTACATAATCACATTCTCTATAAAATACAGCAAGACGAAATAATCAAAAATTACGATTAAAATGTTAAATAAAATATAATATGTATTAAATTTCACAGCACACAAAACAACCTTAAAAACCTAAAAATTAGACTTTTGAGGTTTTTTAGACCTATTTTCCAGCCCTGGCCACAATACGGGTCTTGCTGTTCGTTTGTCACATATAATATAGGCGCCTAAAGCCTAAAAGATTCTGTGCTTCCAGTTGCAATCTAGCAAAAAGCAAGGACGGGAGGAAATACTGCAGACTATGGAGATGCAAAAAGTTCAGTAAAACTTCAAAAGCAAACAGAAAGAAACGGCACCAATATTTTTTCAGAGGTCAGCTAAAAGTTTTACGAACGGATGTTTTTTAGAGACTGACGGCAACTGGAAGTAGGACTACAGGAATTTCGTTACGTTTTATCTAACGCCTGACGCAGTAGATCTGGCTGAGGCCTAAGTCCATAATGTATTCATAACGCGTCTCAACCAGTAATCAATAACAGCACGTCAATTTCCTGATCTGCACACCTCTAATTCTGTCTGCGACGGCCGACGGCGGCGACGGGCACCTGCAGAGCTACCGGAAACGCTTCCACGCATGCGCAAACCTCACGACGGCTGTTTCTATTTATGGCCATATGAAGGCCTTGACGAAGCTATACGTGTTACCATGACAATGAAAGAGACTATTCAATAAGCCGCTTACTTTCTCACAGTACTTACTTACTTACTAACTTGTAATCAAACGGACGCGTGCTTAACAACCAGCGACAAAGATCAGTGGCCGAGTGACGAATACGCCCCGGTAAAAGCCGAGTCACGTGACCTGTATTGATCACGTGACACGTCAGCTGGTTCGCAGTCCCAGGCACTGGATGGCCGCGGTGCATGGGAACGCTAACAGATGTGCTCTGTCGGTCTGTCTGCCTCAGCGGCGTCAACGCCTGCTGCTTTTAGACGCCAAATCAATCACTGGATCTTTCCTTCGTTCGTTTGACGACCATCGGCTTAGCCGCGGCGCGCTATCAGCTCAGCCACAAGCCGCTGTTATTTCCGTCCTGTGATGAAGAATGGTTTGATCGGAAGTGAAAGTGAATCGATCAGAGCGGTGGCTCGGTGCAGCCACTGGCGGATTTAGATATCTGTCCCAC
>Ga0056128_1010672_pt1 | contig 11414 bp, 4 predicted proteins | sample WorMetLIZISLAND2_FD_71113 | JGI IMG/M metagenome (GOLD analysis project Ga0056128, IMG submission 71113) | Marine gutless worms symbiont microbial communities from Max Planck institute for Marine Microbiology, Germany - Olavius geniculatus... ... | reverse complement strand
CGCGCAAAAATCCGCCGAAGGGTCTGACCTGTAGGTGAGTCTGTGAAAAAAAGGTATATGGATACAAAAATTTTTGCGTATATTTCACCCATTTGCCGGGAAGCCCCCCTTGGAGGGATTCATATGAAATTTTGTATGAGGGGTCATCTCGCCGACGTAATCAACCGTGCCAAATTTTATCTCAATCCGATCAGAGGTTTTGATTCTGTGGGAGTCGAATTTTTGGCTTTCCCATAAGAAAGAGAAGTCGCCGTTAACACAGGGCTTGAACTACCGTTCAGCCCGTGATACAGCGACTTATTGGCCAAAAATCGCAAATTTTGCCCACCCCCTCTCATTTAGCGCCCTCGTTCTAGGTGACCCTCTTCGAATTTATGGAAAAGCTTTACGGTTCCTGAAACTAAAGTCTTCCAGGCAGCCGACGGTGAAAATTTGGTGATCTTAGGTTGCACCCTTTTTGACTGATCCACCCGTGTGACAGACAGACAGAATTGCGATGGCTAAGACGCGCTGAACGCAGTAGCTTCTTTCGCGCGTAAAAACAGGACAAGGCCGTAACAGAACTGCTGCACAATAGGTCTGCTCAGCAGTTTCAAAATTCTAGCGTAATTAGGTCGTCTAGTATATTTTACTAAAAACACACGCTAACACTGAAATACGTAAAACAGCTAAACTGTGTGTTCTTTCGGTCGGAAAAGCTACAAGAAATTTGAGCTAATGCTCACGTAACGCGCGAAAGCCTACAGCAGTTCCTGTTCGCAAACTGGCAGTGTATCTCCAGCCATTTCGTCGCAGTTCATTCTCGGATTGTTCGCTGCAGCCGAAGGTCGCAAAAATCAATAACAACCTTCTATTTTGAAAATTCAGAGTCTTTCAAAGTCGTCGATGTTGCTACAACTGAAAAGCTCGTCACTAATACTTGTTGTGATAGGCAGCATTCCCATGCCTATCTGCAACCGTTTTCACTAAAGACTGGCCAACAACGGTAAAATAACTTTTACGGGGGTACCGCACTTTGATGTCCTCGTGCGCAGGTTTTTTGAACCTAAAAAATCGAGACTTAGATTATCGAAATCTAGGTTCAATGCTGAAAACTTCATACGCAGATTCTCCCTGTTTATCTCAATTGGTTTCGGCGCAATTCGCTCTTGAAATGTGTCTGGCAGTCCGAAATCGCCAAAAAATCCATAAAGCCTCTATTTTGGCATACACGGTCATCCAAGGTCATTGAATTCGGTGGCAATCGAAAGCCAGTGTACGACTTCTTATTAGTGATTAATAGTAATTTAGGCCCTGTCTCGCAGCGTTATTAAAATACAGCGACTTACTGGCTAAAAATCGCAAATTTTTTACCCTTCTCTCATTTAGCGCCTTCGTTCGCGGTGACCCTTCCCGAATTTATAAAAAAGGTTTAAATTCCTGAAACTATAGTCTTTCAGGCAGCCGATGGTAAAGATTTAGTGATTTTAGCTTGCACCGTTTTTGACTGATTCATCCGTGTGATGGACAGACAGACGGACAGATGGACAGAATTGCGATGGCTAAGACGCGCGAAAGCAGTTTAGCTGCTTTAGGGCGTAATAATGGTACAACTATTTTAAAGATACACGGTCTTTCCTTGAATCCACCAGTGTCATTAATAGCGAACCCTAGTCCTCTGGATGCTTTGCTCTAGATCCTTGAAAAATAAAGAAAAGGGAAAAATAGGCTCCTACGATAGGCCTAAGCCTAACTAAACTTATGGTTGTCAAGTTTAGGCCTATGTACGAGGGTCATCCCAAAAGTTTCCGGCCTTGACATATTAGACGACAATATTTAACACAATCTATACATCAGTGAAACGTACATTCTTTGCGAACTCTAATGAGTCGGTTGCGGATATGACGTCATTGTAATTTATAACATCACAAGAGCATTAAAAAGAACCGATTTCCAGCGTCAACGAAAGAGGCTTGAGTCATTCAGTTAACTTGAGTCAACTGACCCCTCGATTTATAGCAATTTGCTATAGATCGTTTTGCTGGCCTTCGGAAACTAGCGTACGATCTTTCTTTCCTAGCGACAGCTGGGCATTTTGTTTAACCCACAAAGCTGCCAAATCTTAAAAATAAGTGAACATCTGAAAAGTTTACCCAAAGTGGACAAGTTTATTGCTTTTCATTAACTAACACTAATATTGTACCATAATAATGTACCTGTCCTAATTTAGTTTCCACTAACAGGCTAACTATTACTGCTAACAAGAATAAGTTTTCGATTTCATCGAAACCGGCCAGTTTTCTTAAGACTTGCTCCAGGTTAGGCTGGCTCCAACAAAAGTTAACTTTCCGAGTATGGGGGCTAACGTTTTTCTTAGCCACATGCCATTCTAGCCCCCCGCCCAACAAACAGCGCCAAAACACTAAAGGTTAAACTGTCTTATCGTTATTCGCTGACAAAGAAGAGAAGCGGATTTAGAAGATTGGGAAATGCTACAAAGCAAATAAAATGCACCGCGATAACACTGTACAGTCAAACCGCAACGGTGCAAAAACTTTGCAAACAATGTTTATACGTGCACACAGTCTTCAGTCTTTGAGCTGGCTGTTTGCAACTGAACAAATACATAGCCAACCATAGTGCCAGCGACAGAAAAGTAATGCTTAATTAAACCATAAACACGCGACGAACAATGTAACGAGTAAACGCTATCATAAATATTTCTTTACACACACATATAGAACTGTTGTAGTACGCGTAGTTCCTATGCATAAAAACTAGTCGACGAGCGCTCGTAAAATCAACAAGTGAGATACAAAATGTAATTATTATCATGTGATATAAATTGAATTGCTGTCTAAGTAACCATTTAGAGTCATGTTGTTGTTCTTAGCTTTTGAGCAGCAGTTATAAAGTACAATTGAAAATCTCGCAGATGCTGTTTAGGGGTTTAATTTTCTAACATTTTCGCAGCTAGGCCTAAGTGGCAAAAATGGACAAAACGAAAATTCATCGATAAGTACACGCTGCACCATAACAGGCTACGCGTTATGTCAAAGCACCAATTATCAATTAATTGCTATCGTAAAATGGAAGAACAAGGGCTGGTTTATGTATGAGACAGCTGTATACGGATGCCAATTTAACAATAGTTTCAAAAAATTACAAAATTCAGAAATGATAAACTACTGGCGAAAGAGAAAGGGTTAAAATGAGTAGATGTCAGTGTGATTAGAAAGAGCTGTACCAATAACAAGCTATTGCGTTACGTTACGGCACCTGCTACGTCGCTGTGCTAGAAATGTTTAAGAACCATTGATGAAAACTCAAGAAATATGGATATGGTTGTATGAAAAATCTGTAGCCTACAAAATCGCAACATGCTGCACAAATGACAGACTATCAGTTCATGGGTTAAGAATGGGTTAAGAACTAATGAACGAAAGGCTAGGAGCAACTAGAGTTAACGTGGATGGATGTTAGTACTACTATGTTCCGGTAGGAGGTTCTGTACTAGTCCAGACGGCGGGTTGGCCAGTACGACCAGGCAGAAGTCATAATGGCGTCCTCGTTGATTGTTGCGATTTGTTCTCAGAGCGGACGCTTCGCATTCCAACAGACACAACGCAGAGTAACGCAAACTCAACACCTACGCACAGACATCAACAGTTATCAACAACGACTTTTAAGTTTTCGATTATATTCAACGGTTTTTATACATTTTAGATTGAGTTCTTTGCCTTAAACCACCGAAACAATATCAATAATAATTTGCTGAAATGTTTTGCAAAATTTTTATTAGATCTAGCAAGAAGATTGTGTGATACCCGGCAGTTGTGGGTCGGTTGCTTAATTTGTCAACAGGTATGCACAAAAAGTTAGGTGCAAGAGGGTTTGGCTGACATTTTCAAGTTATATAAAAATGGCGATTTTGGTCCAATAAGTAATAACTCGCCGTATCTCAAAAACGGCACGAGATAGGGCCGGTGTTACTATTAATCACTAACAGAAAATCGTACACCGAAAGCAATGACCTTGGATGAACATAAACAACAAATTAGAAGGTTTATTTATTGCGTTTTTTGCAATTTCGGACTGCGGCAAACATTTGAAGAGCAAATCGCACGGCAATCATTACAGGTGCACATGAAATTTTAGCATTAAACGTGAATTTCAATGGTCTAAGTCTCAAACTCCTATTTTCAAGGAAGCCTACCCACGCGGGCATCAGAGAGGAGTACTTACCTTAGAAATCGTTATTTATTGCTGTTGCCTCGTCTAGCGTGAAAACAATTGCAGATAAACATGGACTTGCTTCTTACGACGTAACGTAACAAAAACTGCAGACTGGCTTATTAGGGGTATCAACATGATTTCGAACGACCTTAAACCCTCAAAATAGGGGATTTTAGTACTTTTTGTGACTTTTGGCTGCGGTGCACACTTCAAGAGTAAATTGCAACGAAATGACTGGAGATAGACCAAGATAACCTACGAAGTGAACTGCTATAGGCTGTCGCACGTCTCTTGAGTCGTAAACATTAGCACAAATTACTTGTACATTATTTTGTTTGCTTCTGCGCAATGTTAACAGTATGTGTTACCTGTCGGCATCGGTTACAGACGGGACCACATCCTTGCGACGCGCTCCGCAGCTGACGACCAAATCGTGCGTTTGACACCCCTGAATCAGCTGCTACATTGCCAGGGACTCTTTTCCGGCTGCTAGGAACCGCCTGTCGTTGCCACGACGACGTCACGTGATGTGCGACGTCACCAGCGAGTGCTACGACGGTAGAGGTAGGAGCAGACGTGATGAGATGTAACTGGGTCAGAACGATGATGATAATGACAATAAATACTAGTCTTCCACAATCTTGAGGCCATCTTCGTTTCATTATCTGCCGAAAGTAACAACGGTACTGAGTTTGAAACACAGACTTCACGACACGGAGCATCATTATAAGGCTGTCCTTTTAACACATGTTAAGCCGCAATGCAAGTGTTGCCTGTCCGTCCGTTTGTCCGTTTTTCTGTCTTGTGCAAATTTTAACACGAAAAAAATGCAGCGTAAAAAACTAAAATTATGTAGAGATTTGTTACAGCAGGAGTAGGCCTAAATGATATACCAATTACCAGTTCAAAAATTCAACGATAGTTACAGTAGATATGTTATAGACGACAGACAGACGACAGACAGACAGACGACAAAGCGTTAACATAAGCGTTCGAGTGTTAGTACCATCTGCTAAAAACGTGCGATTTTGGTGCCAAAAATACTTAACAAGTTTTGGCTAATGGCTATGGAAAGAAAAAAAATATAGTCTTTATAGTAAAACATGCGGGTCATTAAGAATAACAATAATTACGACGTAGGCCTATGTTGGCTACTACTCTGGTTGCGAAACAAAGTAACTTGATTAATTCAGTAACCAATTAACTGATGTGATGATAAATACATAGACGTAGCAGATTACAAGACAGAAGACAAAGTGCGTAGTCGGTTCACCTGGAAGTTGGTCACGTGCCAGCAAGGTGCGCGATTATCATTGGCCAATACAGGTGTCACAGTTCACCGGTACATCAAGTGATGCCGCTGATGATTTTGCCGTATATTGTTATTGCTACAAACAATAATACAATATTTACAACATAATACAGACATAATTTAAACACGCATTAATTAGCAAACTTTAAAGGTTCTTCAATTGTCGTGGTCACGTGGCAGAGCATGCTTATTTAATCCAAACTCACGAAAGCTGTTAATTGAGCCTTATTGCCTTCAGAAAACATTTGCTGCAGGCTTATGAAATAGGCTCAATTAACCTAGTTTCCTCCAGCTGGGTATATTCCATAGGCATACAGTACATAGTCAACACATTGTACACTTTAATTTTCGCATTGGTTCACTAGACAACAAACGCTATTTTATAGCCACTAAAAGCGTTCTTAATGCTTCAAATTCACCCTCAAAGCATTTGCAACCTGAGTTCATAAAGCCTTCACCAAATTCCCCTATAGTTATAGGCCCCTACTTTCAGAAAAAGATAAAAAGAGAATGGGAGAAAGAAAGATAATGGTAATGAGCAGAAGAAGGCAGGCATCTTTCGACGCTTGCCCAATGACCATGCAACAATATCTTAATAAGCTAATTCTTTAGTCAAACTAGAAATTTGCGGCAAAGCTCAACGTGAGCCCGCCCGCGCCTTAAGTCCGATAGGAGGACAGTTTAGGGGGCTTACATTCTCCTTCTAGCAAAGTCACGTGGCCCGAACTCAACGCATTAGCATAAGCAGAACGCGCAGTGTCGACTTAGGGTAGGGAGACATTAGCCAACTAACCGTTGTCGTTAGTCGACCAAAGTTCACCCAATTTTTTTGTTCAACGCAGAATGGACGGTCGTTTATAACGCCGTTTACCGCTTTTCGACTTCTCCATCCGTTCCAGAGATATTCGCGCTCAAATTTGAAAGTTGTCCTAAATCGCGCCGAATTTTGAACGTTTTTCGCAATTCTAAATTTTAAGCGAACGGTGTCCATCAAAAGCTGTACACACGTTATCAGTCCAATTTAGCACTACGTCACGTGGCAATGTTTCATTAGGCTACTATATTTGGCTAAAAAGTTATAGTGGCTAATTCGCGACAATTTTAGCCAATTTTGAACCTTTCTTATGGTCTTCCGAAAAAGGCACTTTAGGTTGGTACAATTTCACCTTGAGTTATCTAAGGTTACTGGACTAAAGTTTACCGAACTTGTTTCGCCTAACGCGGGAGGGATCGCGAAAGATGAAATACTTGTCCGATTTTAAATATCTTCATCCGTTCGGGAGATAATCGCCGCCACACTTCGAAGTCGTCCGAAATCGGCCAAAATTTGCATGTTTTTGACCTTTATTTTGAGGAAAAGGGAGTGGCTCCTTCGAAATTTTGGACCGACATTATAAAACTCGGTTTACTGCTGATCATCGTGCAAAATTTCACGCCGATCGGTTGACGCATCTCGGAGATCTCGCGTTGGATAAAAAATTTTTTAAAAACATCTGCGGTGAAACATATTAAGTCCTTCCGACAACTATCGTTTTCGGGCGGACTAAAAAGGTTAAAGCTATAAACTACTGCACAACCAGTGTGCCGCTGCCATAAAACGTAAGTTATAGGTGGCGTGATCAGTGGCGTATTAAGGATTTGGCAAAGGGGGGCCATGGCGAGCGCGCAGAGAGCGAGTCTATAACGGGGGTCTGGGGGCGGAGCCTCCAGCGGGGTCCAGGGGCAGAGCCCCTGGTCGGGGAGTTAGGAGGGCAAAGCCCCCCTGAAGCTGAAGCACTTTTTGCTTTTGAACGTTCAATGGAAGCCGCAAATTCGCCCATTTTTTCTGAAATTTGGAAACGCAGAAAATCACAGCGTCATATCAGATGCAATCTCACATGGCGATTTTAATCGCATATTGTATCGGTACGAAAAAAAAGACAATCAAACATTGTTGAATTTTGCAATTCTTGCTGGAAAACGGCAAAAAATTCACCTTTTCATATAAAGTCGCCAGTAAAAAATTTTCATGGTCGGGCCAAAGGGGGGCATCGCACCGTGGCCCTCCCCCTAAATACGCCACTGGGCGTGATCTATGCGTTAAAAAGCTCGATCGGTTTATGACTGAATAACGGTGCCGCTGATCAAAAAACAGTAGTCGACATTCGTTGTTTACAGCATTACACAGCAGAATGGGTAAAATACATTTACATTCGACAGAAGTCGACTCTGTTATAGGTGATCACTGTAGCAGGACTTTTTGGCACTGGCAATTTTTTTACGCGCGAAAGCAGCTAGAATGCTTTAGCGCGTCTTAGCCATCGCAATTCTGTCCGTCTGTCTGTCCGTTCGTCACACAGGTGGATCAGTCAAAAACGGTGCGAGCTAGGATCACCAAATCTTCATCGTCGGCTGCCGGAAAGACTCTAGTTTTTGGATCTGTAAAGCTTTTCCATAAATTCGAAAAGGGTCACCCCGAGCGAGGGCGCTAAATGAGAAGAAAAAATTGCGATTTTGGGCCAATAACTAACTGTATCTCAGAAACTGTGCGAGATAGGGCCTAGGTTACTATTAATCACTAATAAGAAATCGTACACGAGCGTTTGCTTATCATTAAGAGCAATGACTTTAAATGACTTTGAACATAAAACATAAAGTTTTTTGTGGATTTTTTGGGCGATTTTGAACTGCGAGACACATTTCAAAAGCAAATTATGTTGGATTCACTACAGATAGATCAAGACAAGCTGCGTATAAAATTTTTAGCACTAAACATAGATTTCAACGGTCCAAGTCTCGACCTTCTAAGTCCAAGGAAACCTGCGCACGCGGGCATCAAAGAGCATACCTCCTAAAAGTCTTAAAGTCGTTTTTTGACCGTTGTTAGCCAGTCTACTGTGACAGGCATGGATATGCTGCTTATCACAAATAGCCCTAATGACGAGCTTTTTAATCGTATAAAATCCTGAACTCCAAAAATAAGAGGTCCTATTGTTTTCGCAAACTTCCGCTGCGCCGCGCACTTCAAGACTGAATTGCGACGAAATGACTGGAGATAGACTAAAGCAATTTGCAAACAGAAACTGCTATAGGCTTTCCCGCGTTTCCTAAGCATTAACTCACATTTTTTGTTACTCTGACTGCAGCTGTTCCAATCGAGTGATACAGTTGTACACGTAATTTGAGCAAAGCTTATGAGACGCGCGACGGCCTAGCAGCTCCTATTCGCAGGTTGTTTTGGTCTATCTCCATCCATTTTGTCGCAACTCACTCCTGAAATCTGCGCCGCAGCCACAAATTGCAAAAAAACACAAAAACCTCTATTTTGAGGGTTCAAGATCATTCAAGGTCATCGATGTTGAAACCAATAAAAAACTTGTCACTAGTGCTTGTTATGACAAGCAGCATGTCTGTGCCTATCTGCAACCGTTTTCACGCTACACGGGCCAATAGCGGTAAAATAACCACTTTTAGGAAAGTAGCCGACTTTGACGCCCACATGCGCCGGCCTCCTCGAACATATGGGTCGGGACTTGGATTGCTAAAATTTACGTTTAATGCAAAAATTTCGTACGCAGGTTGTCTTGGTCTATCTTCAGCCATTTCGTTGCAATTCACTGTTGAAATGTGCGCTGCAGCCAAAAATTGCAAAAATCACCAAAACCCCTTTTTGGATACAAAGTCGTTTAAGTTCATCGAAGTTGACAAATTTAAAAGCCCGTCACCAGTGCTTGTTATGATATCCAGCAAGTCTGTACCTATCTGCAACCGTTTTCACACTGTAAAAGCCAAAATAACGTCTTTTTATGGGACTACCCTTCTTTGACGACTTTGTTCGAAGGGAACCCTCTCATCCAAGGGCACAAAATTTTGTCACTAAATACTAAATACCTCGTGGCAGCCAAACAGTGAAGATTTTGTGATCTTAGCTTGCACCGTTTTGATAGGGCTCAACGGTGTGGAGGACACACACACACACTGCAGACTGATAAACGCCCAGACGACGGCTAAGACGCACGAAGCATTTACATGATGTCGCGCGTAAAATGCAAGTTCCTGTGGCAAAAAATGACAAGAGATTTTATACCTGCTACATGCATTCTTGTGACGCAAAATGCGTTTCCGACCTGGGTTCACCACTGGACAAAGGAGCTTGCGGCGCTTCCTCACATCCCCGAGTTGGGGTGAAATATTTGGAGCCAGCTGCCTTCATCTTTTCCCAATAATTTCACATCCCCCTTAAAACTTATAACGATTTCATGCGGTTTGCTCTAAACGCCGAAGTAACCTGCAGGCAGTATTGGCAACGCTAAAACGTCACCGGGATGCGCTAGTGTGCTATTTTGTGTACACACATGAGCTTATTAATTAATGAAAACACTTACCGAAGTATCAAATCGTGCATCATACGGTATACGCTTCATTCGTACCTGCGCGCCATGCGCTCGCACCTGTTGATCAGGTGACCATGACGTCACAGCTTGTCTGCCTGACACAGTCTAGTCTGATGTCTGCCTGTATCTCACACCTTTTGTAGATCAAACTCAAGAACGACTTTTACATCACATCAGCGTAGCTTGCCAGAGGCGTCCGTCTGCCTATCTGTGTGTCTGTCTGTCGCAGTCTGCGGCCAATTTTTGATGCCCTATGTCGCCATTTATTAAACGTTTAAAAATTAAGCCAAATTTATTGCAAAATTTTTTTTACAGAAATAAGCCTATTCGCCATGAAATTTTGTTTATGTCTTTATACTGAATGAAAAAAAATCAAAACAACGTAAATGAAGTAAAATACGGCATCCGTAACAAACTCAGACGTTTATTTTAATTATCTGGATATTTTTTCTAATCTTTGAGTCTATTTTTCCAAAAAATATATATACACTCTAACCGGCTAGCGGGACAGATGTGTAATTTTATTTGCGTTTTGACAAATGTCATAATAAAAAAATGAATGAATGAAAAATGACATGTGTGCTAATCATGATGGTGCAAAAAGTCTAGGTTGATAAACCTCAACAAAATGACACACATGTGGAAATAATTTTCGTGGCTTGCGCGATGACTTAAGGTTAATTTAAGCTGCGTTTCAATTAGACCCGTAAGCGAGAGCGAAAGCGAGCGGTAGCGAGCAAGAAACGGGACGAGCGAGAGCGAGCGGGATTTTTTTTCCGTGAGCGAGCGACAATACATACGAGCAAGTCGAAGCGAGCGAAATTTAAAATGACACATGATGTGACAGCATGTAGCCTAATGCTTCACGCGTCTTAGCTGTCGTCTAGGCGTCTGTCTTACTGTGTCTGTCTGTCGCTCTGTCTGTCTGTCCATCGTACTCTGCGACTGCATCAAAACGGTGCAAGCTATGATCACCAAATCCTTACTGTCGGCTGCCACAAATTTGACTCGAGTTTCAGGATTTCAAAAACGGTGCAAGATGGGCCAAGGTTTACTATTAATCAGTTATACAAAGTCCCATAAGTCCTTTCGATCGACACCAAAATCAGCGACCTTGAACAATCTTGAAACCCAGAACAAGGGGTTTATTAGTGATTTTTGCGTTTTATGTTGCGGAGAACATTTAAAAAGTGAATTGCGCCGAAATGGCTGAAAATAAACAAAGACAACATGCATCTAAAATTGTCAGCATTAATGGTAAATTTCAGCAGTTAAAGTTTCGACTTTTCGACCCCCGATGTTTTGAGAGACCTCAATCGCTTTTACCTTGGGTATCACACACTTAAATTTAAAGAAAGCCAACTATGGAATATGGATGGCGAAAAAGGAATATTGGTACACGGAATAAGAATAAACAACCTGCGATTTGCGGATGACATAGACATAATCGAGGAAGATGAAAGCACGTTGGAAAGGACAGTTCATTCACTACATAAAGAAGCAATGAGGTATGG
>Ga0056128_1010670_pt1 | contig 11416 bp, 8 predicted proteins | sample WorMetLIZISLAND2_FD_71113 | JGI IMG/M metagenome (GOLD analysis project Ga0056128, IMG submission 71113) | Marine gutless worms symbiont microbial communities from Max Planck institute for Marine Microbiology, Germany - Olavius geniculatus... ... | reverse complement strand
CACTTCTGTATTAGCCGTGATACAAACAAAATAGCGTCACACGCCATAAAGCAATTTTTGCAAATGGTTCATGCATCATTTGCGTTGCCGCTCGTACGCAGGCTACGCCAAAACGTCACAGTCATCGATCAGCAGAAAATGTGCTGAATAGGTTCTCCAGTCTACTTTGCTACTGCTGCAGTGCTAGATGCTTTTCCATTGCTATATGGCTTTTCTGATTCTGGTTGTCTGACGTCGACATCGTGCCATTTGTCTCTGATAACATTCTGAAGATCTTTGAGGTTCGGAAAACGGTTTACGCATTCCTTCATAGACATAGACAAGTTCTTGCAAGGTATCCCAAACTAAACAATGAGTGGGGATTCAAATCTGTTGAATGTGGTGTACATTTTTGTTTGTGAGCTGATGAAATCGGGCGTTTTGTGTCGAAGGAAATTTGAGTTGCTTTGATGCGGCGTGATGGAACGCTGTATTTACATAATTGGATTTTTAACTCGTCTTACGTCATGAAGCGGCATTCAGTGGTGTCATTAGTGAGGTTATTGACATTTATAAGTAAGTAAAAGTACGTAAGTAAGTAAAAGTCTACAAATTTGCGAAATGAAATTTATCTCTATAAAGTATACGCACTCTTATAGTTACGCAAAGTTCGGGACGTTTTTTAGCGCCTCCCGGTATAAACGTACGTGGACAACGGAGTAGGGGAAGACGGAGAAAAAGGTGGATCGACATCGTGAAGTACAACATGGACGACTTGCGGGTCGACCTGATGGACGTGGAGAATAGAGCCGAGTGGAGACGGAGAACCCGTGTGGCTGACCCCTCACCCGAGGGATCTAAACGAGCCTGAAGGAGAGAGAGAGAGAGAGAGAGAGAGAGAGAGAGAGAGTATAGGGGCCTACTATGTCTATAGTTTATATTCCATAGAATTCCTGTTGTGAGTAAACCTCGTAGGTCTATAAGCGGTTATTGTTCACTTCAAGCTTTTTCAGCCGTCAAGACTGGCAGTTGTAACCAGCAGACTGAGACGCAACGTGATCTATGCTGCCGGTAAAAATATCTATTGGTATCGACTTGCAGCTTTTTCTTCACGCTATCCAACACTCCTCATGCGAGACGAAAGACCCTACTAGTAGGCCATTATAGGCTATACAGAAAGCTCTTCGACCATTTGTCGACATTTGTTTAGTATAAATCAAAATACAGAAGTTTGAGTTCTGTGCCATTGTCAGCTTCATGCTGCTATGCAATGTCCGTAATTTATGAGAAGTTATACGCATTGCGTCGTAAGTCATGTAAGGCCGACGTGACAACGTAACGACTTTCCAAATTTGCGGAAGTATACGATTGGTTAGCCTACATGTCATCAAACACCCGTTTTCATAGTCGGAAGTTTCCACCTGACACTGATGAACGCGCCGCGCCATAACCCCAGCCATACAGGTCGATACTCGATTTACCTACCCCGGAGAGATAGGAGGCTGAGTTAACCTTGTGTTGGTTATATACCGAGATGCATGGTTTATCTGTCCGCAGACAATCACCCATCCAGGTAGCAACCATTTGATAGCGACCCGACCGGAAGTCGAACCAACGACCTCGCGATCGCAAGTCTGACGTCCTGACAGTTACATTATCAAGCCACCTTAAACTGGCAGAAAAGTTATCAAAGCTGTGCCTAGGACTCCATGCAGCCAGCGTGTCTAAAAGATTGCATAAAACATCAGTTGAATGCATGCGACATTGCAAGCGATATTTTTATCTCTGCCAAGCAGTGGCGGTTTTAGGCCCGGACCGGGGGGAAAACCCCCAGTTTTGCTCCAGCACCCCCCTCCCAGTTTCGTGGCCACCCATGATTTTTTGCAAAGATAACATAAATATCTGATGTCTTTGTATTTCCAAAGTTTCGAAAAGTGGGCAAATTAGCGACTTTTATTGAACGTCCAAAAGCTAAAAATGCTTCAGCTTCAGGGGGCTTCGCCCTCTGATCCCCTGACCAGGGGCTCTGCCCCTGGACCCCATTGGGGCCAGAGCTCCCAGATCCCCGTTATAGGCTCGTGCTACCGCGCTCGCCATGGGGCCGTGCCCCCCAGATTTTGTGGGCTAGAACCCCCACTGCTGCCAAATGTGAACGTTAGTGAACATTGGAAGATCTATATTATGTCATATGAGATTGGTCGTTTTATCCGTGTGTGTGTGTCTGCGTGTCCGTCTGTGTGTCCGTGTACATGTCTTTGAGGCGCCATATCTCCATAACGGTGCCAGATAAACGCAGGGTCACAATGTGGTAGTAGTAGTTGTTGTAATGTTTAAATTACTTCACTTGGCGGAGATATGCACTCTTACGAGCGCTTTCTAGTTTAAAACTGTATATGAAGGGTTGACCAAAAAAAGTGACGCCGACATGTTTTTTTTAATTTTACCGCTTTTCTACTAATACTCATACGTTTCAACAAAGCGCCAGAGAATCACAAGCGTCATTACGGTTACAAGCATTCACCAGACAAGTTCACGGTGCAAAAAGACACTGCCTATAACTTGCTTATTTTTTAAAAATTTTAACGTCGCAAATCGTTAGATCTACGTGAACGTAAAATATGCGCGGTTTTCCGTTTGACTATTAAACGCTTAACTGACACGTGATTAGTAGCCCATCGTTCGCTAGTTATATGTGCCGAAAACTATTTATCTATTTTTTTACTTAAAACGCATTTACGAAAATACATGGAATCAGAAAGGTACAATAAGAAATATTTTAGATTGCGACCAATGTAATGTACTCCTCGCGCACATTATTTTCCCCTGTATTCTTTTAACTGCTTTTAGTTCCTTTCTTTTCACACCACAAGTAGCGGTGCCGACAGCATCACCTCGCCGACAGCATCAACCGTGCAACTGACGTCATGTCAAGTACAAGACGGTAACGTTCAAATCATACATTGACACAGCAGTATACTCGCAGGTTACATGTGTACAACATATTTAGTCGCCAATATCAGTAGCATCGGGCAAATTGTTCTAAATTTTGTCGCAGCGTTTGACTGAAGCAAACATCAAACTTATTCGTGGCACTATACTTATTGTGGCCTCTCTGGTCGGCGCGACAGACAGACTGTATTTTTGTCGAAAGCAGCTTAATATCTGAGAGGTTTGGTCTACTTGATTTTTTTTGCTACAGTGAAAGCTAAATGAATACTTTTAAAAATACCAGCGCTGCAGCGCACTGCTACGACACGTATAGCTATTGACTGTCACTGGCCAATTGATGACTGCTGCCATGACAACATTCACTGGCGAACAAAACAAGCGCAAGTTCAAGAATAAAATGTCTGAAAATTATGACGATCGTTTTTCACACTTGCACTTACTAACGGCCTCTGATTATCGCAGTGAATCACTTTTATTCAAAGAACTGCAGGCGCGGTGTACTACTTAGCTTAAGCATACAGTAATTACACTGTTCTTTTTCGATGAGCTTGAGAAAACTTAAACGTTTAAATAACAGTTAATGTTGCCAAATATTCAAAAATAGGCAAACACCGTGGATAGTTGATTTATAGTGTCAAATGTGTCAAATAATACGTAAGTTCTTAATTACTACATTCAGTACATTGCATTTAATAAAAAAAAACAACAGAAACGAATGGTAATCTCTAAGTATCGAAATAATTTAGTTTATTTTTGACTTATGACTTTACAGCGATGTTATACTTGGAACTTCGGAAAACGCACTCACTTAGTTAGCAATCGGATAGGCGGAACCGCGCAAGAGCTAAAAATTTTAAAGGCGCGTACAGAGCGTCGTAACCGAACTGAACTGAACTGACCAATGGGCGAGTTCAGTTCAGTTCAGTTCAGTTACGTCGCTGTGTACACGCCTTAATACACAACGCACAGGCGACACACATCGACAGTAGTTAAACGAATCGCGATATATGCAGGATTGATTAGCCGTGTGTGAGTTTGCAGACAGACAGACAGACAGACAGGCATATATTAGTCGCGAGCGATTCATTCTTCACGTCGTCGTCACTCTGTCGACGATAACGACGGACGATGAGCGCGTCGGCATGGCCAGGGACGTCGACGTACGCCCACCGTGCAGCGTCAGTTCAGAGTCACGGCGCCGGCGCTCGACGCAGCGGCAACCGCGTCGAGCTGGCGGACCCCCGGCGCAGCGCCAGCACGCGCCGACCACGCAGCGCAGCGGCCAGTACAGACAGAGGCACGGCAGACAAACGGACAGTAAAACGAGCAAGACCCAGCGCCGCCGACAGTCTGACCGACGCGGGCCGCACGAGCACGGGTCATCTTCCTCGTCCGCGTCCTCGTCGTCGTCTGTAGGGCGGTCTCCGTGCCGGCGGCGGCGGACGACAAGACGCAAGCAGGTGACACACGAGCAGATTTCCACGACGCGTCGAGCGGGCGTCGTGTGTCGCGTCGCGCACTCGTCGCAGCGACATCGGCCACAGCGCTGACAGATGATTGACTCGCGACACTCTGACGACGGCGACGACGACTTGGAAGTCGGCAGCGTTGTCTCTTTTTCGTTCTCTTTCTTCTCCTTCTTCGCTCGCTCGTCGTCCGCGCCCGACAGTCCAACACCCCGCGGCGCCGGCGCTGGTGATCCTGTGGTTTCGAAGAGCGTCGGCCGGCTGACTGGATGTCTGTCGTGGTCGGGTCGCGTCGCGGTCGTAGTGGGGAAGTCGCGGTAGTCGTTAAGTGGACGACTGCTCGGGGACGACGCGTCGACGCGCTCGTCCAAGTGCGTCAGATTCAGTCCCCGCGACGATGTTGATGATGACGATGACGTGGGAAGTTGTGGTCTCTGACGCTGCTGTTGGATGAAGGTCTGATGCCGCGCCGACAGCTGGGGCGTGCCGCACGGTGTCTGATGTCTATGGGCGGCAGAACGACGGGTTGGAAGTGCCGGAACATTGGCATCACTGAGGACACCACTCGGCCAATGCATCGCGACGATTTTCACACTGAGACTGTTTACACGCAGTGTTGAATGTTTGTTCGATCAGTGCACCGGCAACACTAAAACTGGTTCAATCACCTACAAAAAAAACAACAACAACAACAACATTGTCCATTATTTTCTCATGGTAAAAAAACATATTTAAATAAGTAATGTCGATTGATCGATTGTGAATCTTGTGAATGCTTAATGCGTCTCTGCTTAAGCATACACAACGAACGACAGAGTCGTCCATGCTTCAGCTGATAAAGCACTGCGAGACCATAATGCCATGATATGGCTTGCCGCCAATGATCAAATATTTCTTAATGCTTTCATTCACAGCTTTAAATTTCACCGCGTTCTATATATCCTGCACAGCGTAAAACATATTTTGTATTCCCAAGTATGATTTTCACGAACTTTGTAAGTTGCACAAATCGCATTTTTTCATAATAACGGTTCCGCCCGTCAAGAGAGAAAATTCAGATACCAGAAGAATGTTGCTTTTTGGAGGCCACCTGTAGTTACTATTGATCTCATCGCTATGACGTCTTATCAATACTATTTTAAAATGCATCGCACGTACACCGTCAACAGAATAAAACAATGAGCACGGATGCAATAAATACTTCGCCAATGCCGAAGTTCAAGCGGTCATTGATGTGGTTCGTCCGACACAGTCTGGTCTGGTCGACCTTGAACGACCACGCGACTGACACACCGTGCACTCGCCTCGACCGCAACAATTACACCTAATTGCTTCGGTTAAGGCCCATACGCTCATGGACGATGCAGTTCTACTTAGAACGTATTTTTTATTCTTAATGCGCACACAATGCACTGGAAGTCGGGTCAGTCAGAATGCATATTAACCGCAGAGCACGACGGGAAACTTGAACTGAGCCGCTCGAAACGATTTACAACCGTAACCGTATAATGCACGCGATTAGCGACGAACAGAAAAATACGCAGACGACTTTTCAATGAGTGGTAAAGGTCAAATGACGTCCGTCCAGAAACTCTTAGAAGCAGTTTTGCCGTCAGCGGACAAAATCGTATTGAACAGATCTAATTAAGTCACGATGGTATATGATAAGGACTACGTACAATATTACTACTACTGGTTACTACTACTACTAATAATAATAAGTAGAAGCGATAAAAGCGATCAGAGATTTCGAACTTCCGCCGAAAATAGCGCCGCCACCTGGCGAACACGAATAATTTAACAAGCAGCTGCTACCTCCTAATTAGTGAGAAATCGCGAACAAATCTCTGAAAGAATCCGGATCGCCAGCAAAACGTAAGCCCTATAATTATTTACCTCCTTGCGCCATGCCCAACCTCTCCATAAATTTTCATTAGAGACTATTGCTGGATGGAAGGCAATAATTGTCAAGTTGATAAAGCTTGACGTTCTTGAAACAGAAATTTTAAATTCTTGCCGAAACGGCAGATGCTTAGTCTTGAATCAACAGGCGTAGCCAAGAAACTGAATAAGTCGAAAATTGGACACTCTATTCCCACTGGAATGCGGAGATATGTCGCAGTACGAAGTCTACAGAAGCTGGAACTTTTTTGGCACGCAAACTAAAATTTTAAGGCCATAAAAATACGGGGTGTTGGTAGAAAAACTATATCAAAACACTTCATGGGGCGTCCCTTATCCCTGGAATTAGTTTGCACAGAACTCAAACAGGAGTGGCAATGGCTAAAAAAGGCCGACCGCCTACAGTAACTCTCCTCTGACGCCGTCAACGACTACATAATAACACTACTACTGGTTACTACTAATAATAATAAGTTGAAGTGATAAAAGCGATCAGACATTTCAAACTTCCGCCCAGAATAGCGCCGCCACCTTACTGCGTGGAATAGCCTATGTGATGTACTTCGCGACAGCAGTCCAAACGACGCGTCGTTTACGACTTCATACAGGCCTACAACAAGGTGCATGCAGTTAGCCGCGCAACGCCCACGAAGACGGCGACGATACCAACAACGACGAATGTAATCGTTCTTCTGCGAAACGGACACTAAACGGCATTCCGCGCCTGTCGAAAATAACACCATCCTTGCAGATTGCCGTCCGCTGTAATCTGTTTATCATTGACGTAGCTAACGGGTACGATAATGTGCAAAAGAAGTTTTCTGTCGCGACTTTAACGACACATCGTTAGCCTAATACGCGGACACTCGCAGACGGTTGCATCGAGTACAGCCAGAAGCAAGCTAATCGCTGGCTGGGACCAGCGACATGCAGAAAATTAAGTCAGACAGTCGGCGGATCCGAAATATTTTGTGATTCACGATTCGCAACCTATGACTCTTTGTTATATTCGCAGCATAACTGCTTATATATAACTCAGAATATATACACGTTTCTCGCTGTTTATATACGGAACCCCTAACCAAAAAGAACTCTAAAATCGCGTACACAGCGACGTAAGTCACGTAACTAAACTGAATTGAACTGAACTGACACGGTTTTGTTTTTGACGAACTGACCAAAAATGGCCCAGTGCTAGCAAGACAAGCCCATTGGTCATTGGTTCCTAGGCTATATTTTAATTGCTGATGTTACCGGAATATCTTTGTCCGCTATCAAGTAGTTGTCTTCGAAAGCTACGCAAACAAATCCAGTCAAATCGCTGCAAAAACAGACTTTAGCACTAAAATGGTATGTCAAGGTCAGTCAAGGTCACACAATTTATGGTTATTTGAAAGCCGATAAAGTAGGTCTACTTTATGCCGTTGTATAATAATGTTGGCCTTAGTTGTGAAGTTTGCTGACCAGAAATTATCACTAAAAACCGCAGTTTTGATGTACACCACTGTCGTTTGAGGCCCCTTGCCATGAAACCCACAAAAATATCCGCATGATCCTTACACCGTTTGAAACTAGAGTCCCTGAGCTACATTTCTGCTGCTGAAAATTTAGGTCCGTCCTTTTTTTAGATTTTCGTGTGAGCTCTAAAAGACACATGACCTGTATAACAGAGTGCGTAATGACCGTTCAAGGTCATTCAAAATCGATGATTTTTATATCAAATGAAAATGTCTATGCAACTTCCTATTAGTGGTCAATAGCAACCTTGATTCCATTTCTCGCCGTTTCTGAGATGTGAGTTGAAAATCGCCATTTTTTCTCTGTTGTTCCACAAATTTGACGGTGTTCTTCTTTTCTAATAATCGCAATACACGATTGCTCGCAAAAAATACTGCTGCAGAGTGTTGCAAAAGTAAGGCCTAAGTCACCAAGTTTAAGATTTCGTATAACTGCATTAAATATTAACCGATTTCTAAAATATGCCTATAAATTCCTTCACTGACACAGCCCAAGACTATTTGCAAATAGTGATAATGCAACAAAGTGATAATTAAAAATTCCACTACATGTCAAAATTCATCAACATCAGAAGCATGTCTCGCTTCAAAACCATACCGGTATACTCTTGCGTTTGCCCGTGGCATTTTCTTTTTACTCATTTGTTGCTTCTTTCGGCACGGTTTAGCTCAAACTCAACGGTTAACTGTGCATCCCGTTACTGCTGTTTCATTGAGTAAAACGCTCTCACGTATATGAATGCCGATGTCTGCGCTTGCGACATGCATGGGGAGACAGGTTGGGAATGGGGCTGGTTGGTAGCGCGGTCGCCACCCGGCGGTTCCTGTTGTGTACCGGATGCACGGTCGACTTGCGACAAGCGACCGGTTAAAATAATTAACGACAGGAAAACGGATGCATCGCGTCACGCGAACGTCAGACAGATAGAAAGCTGGCAGCTCGCGGCCAACACGCGGTCCAATGCGATTAGCAACAGATGCATCATGCTCGCTTATTAAATACAGTGTACTGTGAGTTACAAACTTTGTAAAAAATAATCAGCATAGTGAGATAGATTTTAGAAAGAATGATTTGTATAGCCGCGCACCTGTTCGAAAACATCGAATAAACAGATATCAGGGGGACAAAACAGACAGACAGACGTCGGACAAACCCACTGGCGAAGCACACTACGACTTGCATAAAATACAAGGGAAAACTGCAACCAGTAAAAACATAACCGAAAAAAGAGACGAGTCCAATCCTTATGGCACGTACAAAGCGACGTAACTGAATTGAACAGAACTCACACGGTTTAGTTTTTGACGAACTGAACAAAGGGCAAGCAGTAATGCATTACAGTAAGCACAGTGTAACAGCGTCGTTGACCTATGTGACTACGCTCACGTACGTGTCAAGCAATGACTAATGAGCGCGCACTGCTTATCCATTAGTCAGTTTTTTTAGGTCAATTCGACCAGAACTATACCGTGTCGGTTCAGTTCAGTTCAGTTACGTCGCTCTGTACGCGCCTTTACTCAAGGCTAAGTACTGTCTGAAGGCAATGCCTGTGCAACATTTTGTGAATCCGAGAGAGGGGATTAATGTCTGTGAGGGGGGTTATGTCCAGAGTGATTTTTTCCTGTCTGTCCAGATTCCAAAAGGTTTAGTCAAAATTCGCATGTATTTTCTGTACTCTGTAGCTATATAGTAACACGAAATTCGAGCTAATGCTCACGAGACGCGCGAAAGCCTATAGCAGTTCCTGATCGCAAACTGTCAGTCTATCTCCAGCCATTTCGTCGCAGTTCATTCTTGGAGTGTGCGCTGCAGCTGAAGATCGCAAAAAATCAATAAAACCCCCTTATTTTGGAAGTTCAGGGTCTTTCAAAGTCATCGATATTGATACGACTGAAAAGCTCGTTACTAGTCTTGTTGCGATAAGCCGCAAGCCCATGCTTATCTGCAACCGTTTTCACGAAAGACTGGCCAACAACGGTAAAATAACGACTTTTACGGAGGTACCGCTTTTTAATGCCCTCGTGCGCAGGTTTTCTTTAACCTAGAAAATCAAGACTTAAATTGTCGAAATCTATGTTCAATGCTAAAAATTTCATAAGCAGCTTTTCCATATATATCGCAATTGATTTCGGCGCAATTCGCTCTTGAAATGTGTCTCGCATCCCAAAATCGCCAAAAAATCCATAAAACCCCTATTTTAGCGTTTAAGGTCATCCAAGGTCATTGAATTCGGTGGCAATCGAAAGCCAGTGTACGACTTCCTATTAGTGATTAATAGTAACCTAGGCCCTATTTCGCACCGTTATTGAGATACAGCGACTTATTGGCTGAAAATCGCAAATTTTCCCACCCCCTCTCATTTAGCGCCCTCGTTCGGAGTGATCCCCTTCGAATTTATGGAAAAGCTTTTACGGTTCCTAAAACTAAGTGAGTGAAAATTTGCTGATCCTAGCTTGCACCGTTTTTGACTGATTCACCCGTGTGACGGACAGAGAGACAGAATTACGATGGCTAAGACGCGCTAAAAGCAGTATAGCTGCTTTCGCGCGTAAAAATGTCAATTTCACTATATCTGGCAATGGCAAAGAATCGTGCAAGCCTGTCCTGGGTCTAGACAAAGAAGGCGCCGTGGTTTAGAAAAGTAAACAAGCTAGAAATTTGCAATTTTCGGACAGACACTGCACATTTTGACCCGGATCACCAACAAAATCTAATCAGCTTGTACTTCGGACAAAGCTACCTTTCTCTAAAAATTTCAGGCAAATGTGTCCGTAACTTTTTTCTGTAATCGTGTTCACAGACTTTTTTGTCTTATCTCGCAACGGTAAAAAAATCCGAAAAACCGGTCCTGGATTTGGATGCTGATCCCGATCAGCACAAAATCTTGTACATTATATCTTAATCCAAAGTACATGCTCGTGCAAAATTCCATGAAGCTAAGTGCACCGGCTCACGAGTTATATCTCGTTCACAACAACTCAGCTGAAAACAATACTGCCGTCGGTACGCGAAAAGTAATAAAGACATAAAAGTAAACGGCTTCCTACAGTTATCACTCAAATACGAAAAACTGGAAAAATTAGTACTGATAATTTTCTAAAGGTCAAAAAGGTCAAAATTTTCAGCGCCTCAGATTCGGCGAGTTTCTCGCCAACATTATTGTGCGCTATACAAATTTATTCATTTACTTACTTATTTACTAATTTGTTTGAAATTGTTAATGGGAGCTATCGAGCGTCACCTGCCATATGGGATCACACAGAGATGAACGCGCCCCACCATAACAAGCTGGTACTCGAATTTTCTAAGGTTGAGTTGACCTGGGTGGTCTATACGTCGGCAGGGACAATCAGCCTTCTAATTGATAGCGACCTAAACGGAAGTCGAACGCATGATCTCTTGATCGCACGTTCAACCTGCACTGGCTTCGGATGCCAAAACGCGTTGCGTTCCGGCTGGCAGTGCTAGTGTATCGCTGCCTCCACGGCTCTGCACCTGGCTACCTGGCTTCAGATCTTCAGCTCGTGTCACACCTCAACGCACGTCGACGACTGCGCTCTTCGACTACATCAGCGCTGGTCGCTCCACGCACGGTGCGTTCT
>Ga0056128_1010668_pt1 | contig 11417 bp, 9 predicted proteins | sample WorMetLIZISLAND2_FD_71113 | JGI IMG/M metagenome (GOLD analysis project Ga0056128, IMG submission 71113) | Marine gutless worms symbiont microbial communities from Max Planck institute for Marine Microbiology, Germany - Olavius geniculatus... ... | reverse complement strand
GCAATATTTCGGCCCCTAGGGGGTGCTGCGCCCCCAAATTTTTACAGGCGCTAGAAAATGACCAAGTCTTACTAGCGCACCCCTCATCGGGGACGGGGGCCTCCTTTACATTTTTTTAAAAAATCGATGAAAAATTGGCTTAAAATGTAGCGTATTAGCCGCGAGAACTTTGGAGCCAGGGGGAGTAGCTTTATTAAACTTTGCCACGTAACGTGCTGCTAGATGGGGGTGATAACGCGGGTGCAACTTTTGGGGGTCACCGCTCCCTTAAAATTTGGGAGGGCAAAAAACGTCCAAAATTTAGTACGTTTTACGACAACTTTCGAGTTTGACTGCAAATATATCTAGAACGAATAAAGCCATCGACAAGCGGTAAAAAGCGTTATCAAGTACAATTAATACTGCGTTGAATACAAAAAAATTTCGTGAACTTTGATCCACTAATACCAGAGATTACGCGGCTAATGTTTACCTACCCTAAGTCAATAGTGCGCGTTCTGCGTATGCTAATGCATTTGTGTGCGGGTCACGTGACTTTGCTACCGGGGGAATTTCACCCCTGAAAATTTCTCCCCCAATCGGACTTAGGGCGCCGGGCGGACTCACGTTGGGCTTTGCCCCAAATTTCTAGTGTTGTTTATGTTTTGCTACAAAAAAACATAAACAACATTTTTTCAACGCGAGATCTCCGCGATGCGTGGGCTGACCGGCGTGAAATTTTTCACGATGGTCAGTACTAGACCCAGTTTTATAATGCCGGTCCAAAATTTTGAAGGGCACACCCCAAAAAAATTTCAGGGGCCAAAAACATGCAAAATTTGGCCCGATTTCGGACGACTTTGAAGTTCGGCGGCGAATATCTCCGAAACGAATGAAGATATTCAAAATCGGATAGTCATTCCGTGTATGGCGATTCCTCATGCGTTAGGCGAAACAAGTCCGGCGAAGTTTGGTCCAGTGACCTTGGAGATTTAGATGTGAAATCGTACCCCCTTAAAGCGCAATTATTTAATGACCATCTGAGGCAAAACACAGTCCAAGCAAACTTTTTAAAGACTTTTTGCTCATTATGCAATTTAGGCATTAATGCCCAATGGCGAAATTACGACCAACCGAAACGTAAGCAAGCGCCTAACGGCTACATTTAATGAACTACTGGCTATAATGCTGTCTTCGGGTTTGTTTAACCAAAGAAAATTGTTTGTATAGAACGAAACATAAACATTTTTTGTAGTATTTTGAAACAATAAACGCTGCGTACAGCAAGAGTTTAATACAGCAAGCTAGCAATGTTTTTAACTACGAGCCCGGTACAAGTCGCGGTTCCGGACCAGTTGTTTTAATAGAAGCCCGCCGTTTGTGCTGGAAGTTTTCACAATATCGATCCTATGCTGAAATCGCAATTATATATTCATAGTGATTGTTAGTAGACTAACAGTTGTAGAGAGCGACTGAAAAAAGCGAGAGTGGAAAATGGGGCACAGGAAATGCAGGGCTGGAAAATGCAAGACTGGAAAATGGAACAAAAGAAATACACGGAAAGAAAATGCGAGCACAAGAAATGCAGGGGTGAAAAATGCGAGACTGAAAAATGAAGCACAAAAGGTCATGGAATGTAAGGGAAAATGGGCGTCTGGGTTGAAATCTTATGTGGAGTCTTGCTGTTATATTTGACTCAGAATTATCCATTAGGTCACAGATCAGTAAAACTGCTAGTGCTTGTTTTTTTCCATCTGAGAAGGCTGCGACAACTGCGTGGTGTAGTGACTGATGAAATCGTGAAACAGTTAGTGACGTCACTGGTTCTCACCGGACTAGGCTATTGTAACTCTGTGCTGTACGAGCTGCCGGCATTTACTCTGGTACCTCTGCAGCGTGTGCAGAACGTGGCCGCTCGGCTTGTCTTTAGACTGGATCACCAGGCACACACATCAAGCCTGCGCTACAGAGTCTTCACTGGTTGCCTGTGGAGGCACGAATTAAGTTTAAGATCGAAACCATGATGCACGCCATTCTTCATTAACGCGGCCCGGCATATCTCAGTAACGTTGTGCCAGGTTGTGAAAATTTAACAGTGAAGTTTCTGGACGTCGACAGCTGCGTTCCGCTACAACCAACGCAGCTGTTGTCGTGAGGACACGAACCCAGTTCGGGAAGCGCGCCTTCTTTGACTTCGTCTGCAGTCCACCAAACCGGAACCAGATTTCTTTTGCATCAGGAAGATTGACTTGATTTACAGATATTATTTCTAATATTTCAGAAGAAAGTGATACGTTATTGTTAAGTTATAGCTATTTGTTTTGAGAGCCATTCTTCATTGAAACACAGTGTACATTAACCACACAGATAATTTGTTTATCCCGCATTTTTCAGCCTTGAATTTTTTTGTGCTTCATTTTTCAGTCTCGCATTTTTCACCCCTGCATTTCTTGTGCTCCATTTTTCAGTGTTGCATTTTCTAGCCCTGCATTTTTAGCTCGTTTGTGCCGCAAATTCCAGTCCTGCATTTCAGCGTCCCCCCGTTGTAGACGTGAGACTTGTCGGAGGTGAGACGGAGCGTGAAGGACTTTTGGAGGTCAGCTACAACGGAAACTGGGGCACTGTCTGTGACGACGGCTTCACCAATGTCGACGCCGACGTCGTCTGTCGCCAACTTGGCTTCAGGTGAATACGACACTTTAACGAATAATATCAGACTTCGATTTTATTCAACTAATCTAGTTGTCATAAAACAGTCTCAAAGTTTTGAGTATATTTGTTAAATGCGTAGGCCTAAAATACCCAGCCCGATAACTGTTACCTGAAAGTTGAAACCATATTTTGAAACACTTAAGGGGTTTATTAAAACAGGTACACGTAGAAAGCAGCTTTTTAACTACAAATAAAACAAAATGCATAGTAGCAATTAATCAGAAAACTCTAAAGTTTTAACTAATGCGGTTAAAGTCTATTTTTCATTTAGAGCAGCGCGTAGTGCGTACACACTTCATAAAATAAACAATCGTATTTGACTACAATTAATTTTAGCAAAGCTCATGAGACGCGCGACAGTTTTAGCAGTTCCTATTTGCAGGTTGTCTTGATATGTCTCTATCCATTTCGACGCAATTCACTCTTGAAATCTACGCCGCAGCCACATATTGCCAAAAACACTAAAACCCCTCTTTTAAAAGTTTAAGGTCATTTAAGGTCGTCGATGTTTACATTAATAAAAAGTTTGTCACTATTGCTTGTTATAATAAGCGTTATGTATTTGCCTATCTGCAACCGTTTTCACGCTACAAGAGCCAATAACGGTACAATAACGACTTTTAGGGGGTAGCCATTTTCGACGCCCGCCTACACCGGTTTCCTTAAACTTAGGGAGTTGGGACTTGAACTGCTAGAATCTACGCTTAATGGTGAAAATTTCATATGTAGGTTGTCTTGGTCTATTTTCAACCATTTCGTCGCAAGTTACTGTTGAAATGTGCGCTGCAGCCAAAAATTGCAAAACAATTCACCAAAACCCCTTTTTGGGGGTTCAAGGTGGTTCAAGGTCATTGATGTTGACAAATCTATAAAGCCCGTCAGCAGTGCTTGTTATGATATGCAGCATGTCAGAGCTTATCTGCAACCGTTTTGCACGCTACACGAGATAATCGCAGTAAAATAACCACTTTTTAAGTGGTAGCTGTCTTTGACGCTTGCCTGCGCCGGCCTCCTTGAACCTAGGGGGTCGGGACTTGAACTGCTAAAATTTATGTTGAATGCTGAAAATTTCATATGCAGGTTGTCGTGGTCTATCTCCAGCCATTTCGTTGCAATTCAGTGTTGAAATGTGCGCCGCTTCAAAAAATTGCGAAAATTCACTAAAACCCCTTTTTCGGGGGTTCAGAGTCGTTCAAGGCCATCGATGTTGATAAATCTAAAAATCCTGTCACCAGCGCTTGTTGTAATAAGCAGCATGCTTGTACCTATCTGCAACCGTCTTCATACTATACGAACCAAAAACGGCAAAATAACGTCTTTTACCCCTTTTTGACACCTTCGTTCAAGGGAGCCCCCGCACCCACGATCACTAAATTTTGTCACGATAAACTGAATCCTTGGGGCAGCTCAAGTGGAGATTTTGTGATCTTAGCTTGCACCGTTTTGATACAGATCACGAGTGTGACAAACAGACGGACGGACGCCTAGACGATTACTAAGACGCGCGAAGCATTCTGCTGTCGCGTGTAAAAATTCGACGTAATGTCGTGGTCAGCCGTTTCGTACCTGTAGTAGGCCTACAGAATATGGTATTCGAAAAACAGATCAGATATTCGGAGTGAGTAAATAAGTAAGTAAGTAAGTAAGTAATTTACATAGCGTGTTAACTGTAACAACCTCGAACGCGCTCGATGTGCTAGTAGAACGAGAAGTGACGATGTTTTAGATAACGCCTGAAAGCAGGTAAACAGTGTGAGCTGCATTTAAGAGCGCTCTGCAGAGCGTTTCAAGTAGAATAAAGTGCACTGGTTGTTGATAAAACACATTTTTGTTGTATTGTTGCATTGTTGTATTAATCAGGAATTACCCGTACGGTCTGGCGCTATACGACGAGCGCTTCGGTGCCGGGACGGGTGCAATTCTGTTGGACGATGTCAACTGCGAGGGCAGCGAAACGTCGCTAGCTGACTGTCGACACGCTCCATGGGGTCAACATAACTGTGGACATCGCGAAGACGTGTCCATTATGTGCCTCGATAGCTTTGGTATCACAGGTAATGAATTTTTTTGGAGCTGCACATATTACTTTCCTGCGATCACTATGCAGTGTAGTCCAATCTTTATCTCCTTCTCTCTGTTGACATTCGACCACTAGCTGTTAATTTTGCCACTTTTTAATTTTTTACAGAACTTTACCATAGTTTCTGCGCAGATGCCTCGTCGTAGCTATCACAAAAGTGTCTGTCAGTTTGTTTATCTGTCACACTCTGACTCTAAGGGCGCGTTGCACCAACGTCGTTCAACTTTGAGCCCTGGTCAAATCTGAATTTAAACCTAGTTCAGCCGTAAATTGCGTTGCACGAAAGCGGTTCAAGCGTTGATCTCCGTTCGATTCTGAACTGTCATCTGACCACTGATCAAATTTTGATCTCGGTTCAACTGGCGGTTACGCATGCGCACAGGCAATAAATATTTTCCATAATACTATTGCTGCAAAAAATTGTCCAATTCGAATCTTATCTTGTCTAGAGAACTTTGTCGTATCGAATTATAAGACGTTTAATGCAATTACACTGATGATCTGGATATGCTAGATTTCTACTATATTCGTTTTATGTTCTCATTGTGCTCGATAAATTAACACATAGATGAATAAATTGCATTTTCGGTGGCGATGACTTGCTGCTACAGTAAAAATACGATCGAACCCTAACCAAAGCAAGAAAAACTCATTCGTATCGATTTATAAGACGTTAAATTCAATTATACTTGTGATCTAGATATGTTACATTTGTGCTATATTTGTTTTCTGTGGTCTTTTTGCTATATAAATTAATTAGTGGATAAATAAAAGGCATTCTAGAATGCCGATGCGCCGCTGCTATGCCGTACTACAGTAAACATATTATCTTGACAAGGGACGTAGAATAATCAACGAATATTTATTGAAACATAAAATGCGTATCTTCGGAACTTTATCAATGCAACTGTTGATGCGGAGATCGTGTAGTAACTTCAGGGAAACTTAAAATTCGAACAAATTACGGCCAATCTGTACTGGACTGTTTCGTAAGCATTGCGTTTGACTGTGACGTCATTGTAGTTGGCCCGTAGGCCGAGCGTGGTTGACGAATCAGCGTCGTCCACGGTATAACCACGGCCGTTCAACTGAAAGGGATCAACTGATCCGAGTTCAACTAGGTTCAGCTGAACTGAGATCATGAACGACGTTGGTGCAACGCGCCCTTCCTCAAAACGACGCAGCCCATGATTGCGAATTTTTTTATTGATTAATGCGGTATTAACGCGTAACAGCAGCGTGTAAATTTGCTGTTGTAGACATCAGACTGGCTGGTGGTAGCGCTCATGAAGGTCGGCTGGAGATCAAAGTTGCAGGAAAATGGGGCACAGTTTGCGACGACTCTTTCGACAACTACGATGCCTCAGTTGCTTGCTCTATGCTTGGCTACGGGTATGTTTCACTAAAGGCCTACGACCTAGTAGAGTTTGGATCTTACTCTTTGATTAATATCAGTCGTGGTTGACAAGCGTACTAATTACTTGATGTTTAATGGCGACGAAGTTTATCAGCCGGTGTCAATGTCTGTATTTCCAGTTATACTTACTTACTCTCGGTTTTTCCAAACGCTGTCTGTCTCTCTGTCTGTCCAAACGATTGTGTGACGTTTTCTGTTTTTCATTACTTTATTTATTTGAGCGTTGCGTCGACAGTTTGCTATGCTGATAGATTGTTTTTTTCTCTAAACTTACAGTTTCGTCGATTACTGTAATTGTGTTCGTCTCCGTTGCATAGAATGTTCAATCTCGATTAACGTTTAAAAACAATCACGCAGTTTCAGAAAATGCAGCTTTTGTTATTGTCGCATTTTTCTTTACCATCAGCCAATCATTTTGCAGTGTGTAAAAGCCAAAACATTGAGCAACTGATCAAAGTCTTTCCTAGCGCGATTCATTGAGCTACACTGTTCTTTAGTAGAGGTAATTTTAACAGCGTCATATGTTTTGTAATAGGCTGTGATAGCGGAACATATTGCTTCAGTAAATATCAATTCAGTAAATTGGCAGTTGTTGTATGATAATTTCGTACTAAACAGACGTCAAGGAAGATCACTGCGTCACAAGTATGGACCAGGCCAAGGCGAGATCTGGTTGGACGACTTAAGATGTACCGGAACGGAGACGGACTTGGCTGATTGTAGACACAACGGTATCGGGCAGCACAACTGTCGGCACGGCGAAGATATTTCAATTGCATGTGACACAACATACGGTATGTTATCACGTTTCGTGACTATGCTTCATGATATTTGCTTTACAACACTTGTAACATTGGCAGAAATAATTGTTCGACCACATGCAGTGGTTCTTCATATGCCTAGTGGTTTTATCAGTCGCACGCTTACGCCTACTGCTTACTGTTTGCCTTTATCATGTCAGTTAACGAACATCTAAAATCTATCCAACTTGGCATGTTGGGAATAATTGCTGTAGACGTTCGATTTGCTGTACAGTTTATTGAATAGCATGTTGTTCAACACTCCACAACAAATTGAATTATGTGGAGTCTGAATCGTTGTAGGCGTGCGACTTGTTGGAGGTGAGATGGAACATGAAGGTCTCTTGGAGGTGTACTACAAAAATACGTGGGGCACCGTCTGTGACGACAGCTTCACAAACGTTGACGCCGGCGTTGTGTGTCGCGAACTCGACCTCGGGTAAATACTAATGCGTTGTACTAATGGCGTGATTTGTTGATGCTGAAATAGCCTGTGATGGTCAAGTTGCGAAGTAGGTCCTACGCCAATTGTTTCGTGAAATCACTGCCGACACGCTGTAATATTAGGAGAACGTCTTCTTGTTGTTACAGCGGACCGCATAATCGTAGTAATAATAATAATACAAGATTAATATAGCGCCATAATGTCTTAAAATTCCTTCGTTTGCCGACTTGTGCTGAGACGGCTATGTATCTGAAATTTTGGGATGTTTCTTAGAACTCGCAAACGACTGGTTGTCTGAGAATCGAAAATTTTAAGTTAGCCTAATTGTTTCGTGTAATTATTTTCGAGCAGTACAATTTACGTGGCCATGATACAACAAGACCATGATACAGCATGATACAATGCTTGATCCTGAGTTTTCATTACCGGGGTGTTTAAAAAAATTACTAAGTCATTTGTCGTAAATCCACTTTTTAAAATTCTGAAGAAAAATTTTCTAAATTTTAAATCGCTAATGTAGAAAGTCCTTTAAAAAAACTTTAAAAAATCTCAGAAAAATTTGTAGAAAGTTTTGTACGTTAGACCTTGATACTTGCAGAAATGCCGTCTTGTGCACTTGATGTTTAAAAACGTATTTTAAGCGGCACAACTCTGTGTCTATCAGGAATTACGGATTGGCATTATTCGACGAGCGTTTCGGAGCCGGGACTGGTGCAATTCTGTTGGACAATGTTAACTGCAAAGGCAATGAAACTTCTCTAGCTGACTGTCAGCACGCTCCGTGGGGTCAACATAATTGTGGACATAGCGAGGACGTGTCAATCATGTGCGTCGACAGTTTGGATATCACAGGTATTAAATTAGTATTTGTTTAGTTCTATCGTTTAGTTTCACTGTTGCTTGAGCCTCCGCACGTTATTCTCACAACAAACATTGTGATTTTTGGAAGTTTTATTAAGAAAACGGATTGTGAAGTAAAGGGCCAACACAGCTCCAACTTTGTTTTCATTTTAGTCGTTGTTGCCGAATATCAGCGTTTATGTTAGTGACTAATAGCAATTCTCTTTGTCCCGTCTTGAACACTGTCTCAGATGTAAGACGTAAGACTGGCAGAAGACTTAAACTTTGCAAATCAAAAATGTTTCGGACTTTATATTCTAGCTATACGCTTTAGGCGGCACATTTTTTGGATTACTGGATGTACGTCAAAACGCCCGAGGTAATGGTTATGCAAAAATAGATTTTCAAGTTACGCCGACGTCGAGGGCAAAAATCTTTAACGTTGAGACCCCATGCATCTAAAGCATTGATTGGAGTTTTATATTAAATTTTGGATTTCTCTTTAACAGCAGGTTTTATGCTATTCGTAAGTACACATTCTGTGATCGTTAGTTGCGTCGTGTTGATAGTACTGCCGCTTGACAGGCAAGCAGACATATGGCTATCGACAGTAGCTAGTATAATGGTGATGTACAGACTATAGAACCTACATAGCCGTCAGTACTCATGTGTACAACATGTAGACGTTGTAATACTATGGGTAAAGTGTAACAGGTGTGTTTCAATTTGCTGTTGCAGACGTAAGACTGGCAGGTGGCAGTACCTATGAAGGTCGTCTAGAGATCAAAATAGCCGGAAAATGGGGAACAATTTGCGACGATTCTTTCAGCAATGTTGACGCCGGTGTCGCCTGCTACATGCTCGGTTACGGGTACGTCTAAACGTAATTATTAATTTTGCTAGCCTGCCATGGCTCGCCTAGCAGTCTGCTGCCGCATCAATCTTGCAGTCTCGCAGTTTCATGCATTCTTCAATTACTCAATCTCATAAACATAATAACAAGAGATGACATTATGTGGAAAAAAAGTTTATTAATATTCCATCTTGTATCAACTGATGTAGCATACAGAAAGAAAAATTTTTAACGGACCACAATAAAATTTGTCTACCTAACATTATGTGTAGTTGTGGTACATTGAAATATACGTTATTCGTTATTGTACGAAACCTGTTGCTTGCATTAGTTTAGTTTACGCGGGTTACGTATGCCGCACATGGCACGCACATATAAATTTAATACAAAATAAAGTCTCTAAAACAATTGGCATTATGAGCAAAATTAAGTATGTTTTATCCACACCACATTTAAAAATACTATACCAAAGTTTAGTTGAACCGTACTTGACCTATTCTTGAATTATATGGGCTAGTCCTGAAAAAAGTGTTAAACTTGAGATTCTACATAAACTTCAAAAACGTGCAGTTAGGATTATCTTAGGTGCTAAAGTACTTCAAATATATATGATTTATTACACTTCATTTTATATATAAGTCCTTAAATTACCTTTTGCCATCATGGTACAACTTTTATTTTATGTCCGTAAAAGATATATTTCTCTATTATACAAGAGGTAGCAAAAAATTATTTATGATTAATGCTCAGAAATCTTGTAGAACCAACAGTGTCCGGATCCGTGCACCAAAATACTCGAATTTCTTACCAGACTGTATACGAGTCTTACCAACTTTTAAAGCATTGAAGTCCTCATTGAAAAGTCATTTACTATCCTTTTATAATACGTGAGTGATTTTTTTCTGGACAATATATCTTGCCATGCTTAACGTTATTTCCATCAAATTAATTACTGCTTTATTATAGTTGCTTTGTATATGATTTCGATGCTATATATTTTTATATGTTATTGAGACTGTACGGTTAACTGTCAGTGAGCTATCGCATATGACTGTCTTTTTTAATCACTTGTGCAAAATTAATTATTAAGTAATATTTTGTTTTTAAAGACGAGTCCTAGCATAAGCTATTTTAGCTTTTGACTTGTTCCTGTTGCATAGTATTGTCTTATGTTGTTATTGTTGTTTGCTGATGCCGATGTATGCAATAAGTCAGGATGATGATGATGTCTGTAATCTAAACTAGCAATAAATGTCGTTATCGGTGCACTGAACAGGCGTGCTGGGACATCGCTGCAGCACGAATACGGCGAAGGCGAGGGCGAGATCTGGATGGACAACTTAGCGTGCACCGGAACAGAAACAGATCTGGCTGATTGTGGACACAACGGCTTCGCACAGCACAACTGTGGACACCACGAGGACGTGTCAATCTCATGCGACGTGCCGCATGCTACACGTACGTTACATCTTACTTACAGCAGCGTTACAGCCGCAGTTGCCTGCTGCAACGGTTACTGCAACGCAGACACAATTATTGTTTCTGTGTACGTGATGAACTCAGTGACTGGAATATGCAATAAATCAATTAGTCCGTCAAATTGCAGGCTGCTCTCAGTGCTCTGTAAATACGAAGAGACGTTATAAGCTTCAATCAGAAACATTATGCCTTTACCCTGTAGCACGCATTTCCCATCCTGCTGAGAATAGCAGGTTCAGTTGACCTGAGCACACATTAGGTTAACATCTTGCTCAAGGTCGCTTGCAAATGAACCCGTGGTAAGATTAAAACCGCAACTCAAAAGTTACGACAATGACAATGGCAATGACTTCATTTCGCATACTTCCGGCTGAGTAGCAGAATAGCTGAATAAGTGCAAAGTGCAAAAAACAATAATGGCAATCCAGACAATAAGTCGACACTAACGACTAGATGTTGTAATTTTGTAAACAGTGTGTCTACTGATCAGAAAGCTACACGACGCAGTCACTCTGACACTGGATGTCTGTGACTCTGTTGTAGGCGTGAGACTCGTTGAAGGTCCGACGCGGCGTGAAGGTCGTTTGGAGGTCAAATACAGAGGCACGTGGGGCACTGTCTGCGACGACGGTTTCGACTATTCTGATGCCGGCGTTGTTTGCCGCGAACTCGGCTTAGGGTAAATACAGCATCATCACAGGCTGAACGGTAGTTCAAGCCCTGTGTTAACGGCGACTTCTCTTTCTTATGGGAAAGCCAAAAATTCGACCCCCACAGAATCAAAACCCCTGATCTGATTGAGATAAAATTTG
>Ga0056128_1010666_pt1 | contig 11417 bp, 4 predicted proteins | sample WorMetLIZISLAND2_FD_71113 | JGI IMG/M metagenome (GOLD analysis project Ga0056128, IMG submission 71113) | Marine gutless worms symbiont microbial communities from Max Planck institute for Marine Microbiology, Germany - Olavius geniculatus... ... | reverse complement strand
ACGTTTTTTGCCCTCCCAAATTTTAAGGGGGGCGGTGCCCCCAAAAGTTGTACTTGCGTTAACACCCCCACCTAGAGGCACGTCAAGTGCCAAAGTTTCGTTGGGCTACACCCCCTAACTCCGAAGTTATAGTGGCTCATTTATTCCATTTTAAGCCAATTTTTGACCCCTTTTGAAAAAAGTTGTAAGGGGGGCCGCCGTCCCCGGTGGGGGGTGCGCTAGTAAGAATTGGTCATTCTCTAGCGCCTGTAAAAATTTGGGGGCGCAGCATCCCCTAGGGGCCGAAATATGTTCTTCCGAAAAATGCGCTTTAGATGGGTACGATTTCACATCGAGATCTCCAAGGTCACTGGACCAAACTTCACCGGACTTGTTTCGCCTAACGCAGGAGGAATCGCGGTAGACGGAATAAAAATCTGATTTTGAATAGCTTCATCCGTTTCGGAGATATTCGCCGCCGAACTTCGAAGTCGTCCGAAATCGGGCCAAATTTTGCATGTTTTTCTCCCCCGAAATTTTTTTGGGGTGCGCCCCCCAAAATTTTGGACCGGCATTATAAAATTCGGCCTAGTGCTGACCATCCTGCAAAATTTCAAGCCGGTCGGCCAACGCATCTCGGAGATCTGGCGGTTGACAAAAAAAACATCTGGGCTAAAACATAAGTCCTTTCGAAAACTATCGTTTTCGTGCGGACTAATAAGTGGCTACATACTGTCAATCGTACTAAAATCGTCAATGGCATAGTCAAGTAAAGATACACAAAGGTGTAGTGAAAAGCAAATGCACTACTTAGGCTCGTGTGACGAGCCGCGCTTTACAATCTCGGAAGTGGCAGCTGATTTGCGTGAACTAATGGTATTGCAGTAAGACAATACCATGCGGTTCTCTGCTGTTTTCGCTGAGAGACAATTGGATCAACTGTGCAACTACGGGATCACACAATGTCAGCGACTTACCTGCCACGGTGCCACCTAGCTGACAAAGGAAACACGCCCCGCTTTAACTCGAGACAAGAAGGCCGGTACTCGATTTACCTACAGATCCGTGACAGGAGCATCACAGCAGCTGGACCACCGGTGTCGAACATAATCTGCCGGTAGAACTTCGAGAACGGAGAATCAGTTTTGAACATTTCGAACAAGTGCTGAAGTGAAGACGTTCTTGTTCGTTTGAAACTGCTGCGCATTGCAACTTTGTTCAGTTTTATTCACTCACTTTACCTCCAAGAGACAAAAAACTGAGTTGGCCTTGGATTAGTCACTCATACTTTTCGATTTCGATTTGTTCGCGATATATTGCGCTATATAAATGTGTTTAGTTTGATTGATTTCTCTGTCCGCAGATAATCAGGAATCTAGGTAGTAACCACTTGACAGCGACCGACCGGCAGTCGAACACACAACCTCGTGTTCATAAGTCTGACGCCATAACCGCTACGCTATACAAACCACCTAAGCTTTTGTCGTCACTGGTCCACACGTTACAGTTATACCCCGTTTACACGATAAAGCAAAACATCAGGCAAACGTCAAGCAAACATCAAGCATGCATAAAGCGTAACCTGCACGAAGCAAACATGAAGCAATTAGAGCACACGTCGTGCGCACGTGTATATTGAATACGTGTGCATGATGTCTTTGTCTGCTTGATGTTTGCTTCATCGTGTAAACGGGGTATTAGTCCCTAGTTCGTCAGCAGGCTGGTAGGTGGCAGTGTGTGCAGGTGGCTGCGTGTAGGCCTATGTCATGTCGTGTGACGAGTGACACATGCGACACGAAGACGACGACGACGTGAAATGTCATCATCATAGCTCTCAGACTGACATCCTCGTGCGCTTCCTGCAATCTGCTCTAGCAAGCAGGGCTGGAAAATTAGTCCGAAAAAAACTTAGGTTTCTAGGTTAAAAATTTTTTTTTAATCTGAAACGTGCAATTTTAGGTTTAAAAAAAATTTTGTTTGCTGTGAAATGTATTACATATTATATTTATTTTATATTTTAATCATAATTTTTGAGTTATATGACGTCAATCACGTCATTAAGTCCTTCACTGATAAGACTGTATAAAATGTTTTTTTCCTGGGTCGTAATTATGTGTACGGTGTTCATTAGACACTAAACCAAAAAACCTTTTAAAAATTTTTGAAAATCTTAAAAACCTAAAACATCTAAAAAAAGCTTCAAATCTAATTTTTAAAAACCTAGGTTTTAGCTTTGGTAGCAATTCCTGTGTTACTTCAGCGACCTCCTCGTCGACATATTTACTTACTAACTTACTTACTTGTGATAATCGTATATAACATCAGCATAAAACTTGCTAAGGCGTTTCTCATCCTAAGCACAAGGGAGCCATAACATACAATAAATTACAAAAATGTAGAGTATACATCATTATTGTCGTTGTCATTTATCTGTCTAAAGAACATTAGCAAAGCAAATAAAACTGTGTACATTATTAGCCGACCGTACTTAAGTAACGCTCGAGCTGTTGTCATAGTTGTTTCCGCCCGTCCGTATGTCCGTCTATCGGTCACGGATGTCCTGTGGCTAAACGGTGCAAGATAAGGCTTAGGTTGCTATTGATCATTGATAGGAAGTCGCATATTGGCTTTTAAATGACGTGAAAATCATCGACCTTAAAGGTCACTGACAACCAGTTCGGTCGGCTATCTTAGCGACAGCTGGGTTTTCTGTAGACATTAGCGTGTGACAGCAAGACGACAAAGGTTGCACTGATGCCAGTAAAATTGCCCGTAAAACCTAAGAACAAAACAAACGCAACGCCGGCATTCGGGAATTCCCGATTGATTAAAGTTTTACTAATGACGCAGCTCTGGCCTCAATACACTAAACCTACGTTGTTGCCTGTTAACGAGTATTTTACAACTGTGCTGCTATACAAACTTGCTGCTATTTTTAGAGAACAAAAGAAGCTCGCTTGGCAGATCTATGCCGTCGAATTTTATTTGCTCTGCTTAACAATTGACTGAAATTGTGCATTACACGGATTTACGGAAATGAACTATCATTTTTGGAAAAATGCCACTAATTTCGGCTTTTCATATATGTGGATTATAGACCACTCTCCCTTTTCAAAGTCTATCACACGGACGCAGAAAAGTTCGGCAAAGCGATTCGAAGCCGTATGTGCGTACTGTATATCGACTGTCACGTATACGACTCTAATATCTGTGGCGGGAAATAATTTAACGAGCAATACAACTTCACCGTAGTCTGGCCCGGCCCGGCCCGCCCGGCCGCCCAGCGAATATATGGAAGGCAATTATTCACCGGCCGGTCATAGCGTGTGACGGAAGCAATGATGCAATGACAATAAAACCGCCGCGCGCTCTGACCTGCTGCTGCTGCTGCTGCTGCAGACACTGCGCCTATAATACTGGATGACGATCACCGCATCTTCCCCTGACATCAGCGGCCTGTATAGCCTCAACGCTGGCTATGTGGTATGGACCGTCATGTTTGCGTGCCGTTCGTCTGACTTTTTAGGCGGAATCGCTGCGTGATCGATTATTGCGACACATTTCTCCGTAGCGTAATCTGTCTGTCTGTGTGTCGTCTGTCTTATTGGTGTATTTTGCTCAAGCAGATTGATAGATTTAAAGGCAATTTGCCAGGCAGAATTGTGGCGCCCAGTGACATATTGGCCTCAAGGAAAGGAACAGTTGAAGTCAAACCCTAGGCAAAACATGCAATTGCTTCCCAAAATGAGTTATGATTCACCAGGTGGCAGCAGCGATCAGCTATCCCGCTTTTTAGCCGATCGTACTTGAGTAAAGGTCGAGCTATTAGTACGGTTGTCGTCCGTTTGTCTGTCTGCCGTCTGTCTGTAACAGATGTGCGTATTGTGGCTAAACGGTGCGAGATAGGGTCTAGGTTGCTATTAATCACTAATAGGAAATCGCATACTGGCTTTCAAATGACATCAAAATCACTGACCTTAAATGACCTTGAAGAGTCATAATGCACTGTAATATGCTAATCGTGCGGTATTGTGGCCAAGTAGTAGAGGGTTGGCGATAATACCATCGGATAGGGCGCTGGCGACTTCCTATAGGCTGTCAATAGTAACCATGTCCCCATCTGCAGCGGTTTGGCCGCAATTTTTCAATGAAAAGTTTTAAACTATAAGTGACCGTATCTCGAAAACGGTGAGAGATAGGGCCAAGGTAACTATTAACACTAGGCGCTAATAAAAAGTGGCGTACGACGCCATTTTAGATGAGATAAAAATCATCAACCTTGGATGGCCTTGACGATCACTAACAAAAAGTACGGTCAGTTATCCTTGCGACAGCTGGGCTTCTTGTTAGTAGATTATTATGGTCCTTGTTTTGTCAGTTTCACGACCAAAGCATGTGCATTTATGCGTTGCCTGGTCGAACTACAGCGGTGCACACATTATTATTATGGGATAAAACTAAAACAAAACTAGAAACAAATCGCATGCGATTCGTCTAACGTAGATCGAAAGACTGTACAAATCGCCGGTTAGTTTTACGGAAAAGTAACCGCCCGCAAATTTATTTTTGTCACTCATAACTGTATCAACTATTTAGTACTGACGTATTTTAAAATGCTTTCAGCGATATAGGCCTACGCTGCAGTAAAAGTACAACTGGATGATCATTAAAAATCACGCTACATCCCAAAAGCGTCGCTACACTATCTAGGGAAATATAATCATTTAATCAGCTTTAAAGTGAGCTATTAGGTCAGTAAATTTCAATATTATAAAGTTGGCTGTATTTCAGGATGCAGTTAAAATGCGATGAATTTTTTAACAGTAATTTGTGTTCTTACAAATAAATTTGGCCAGTAAAAATTTAAAAATTGTTTAATAATTTGGATACAGTTATGATGAACGCGGAAAAGTTAAGGGCTTACTTTTATGGACCACCTGGTAAGCTGCATTGTATTTCTAGACGGTTTGGTGCAGTGGCGGACCGACGACGTGGTTTATGCGGGTTTTCATTAATGTGCCGCATCTATAGAGTCGACTAATTTAATATCGAAATCGATTTTGCGGCAGCGGCGTTGTGGCACTCACGCACGCACGCCTAGTAGGCCATCTCGCATCTCTCTACTAGGCTAACATCGTTGATCCGTATGCAAATTAGCTGCTAGAGCAATAAATCTGTTTTTCGTCTGACACGCGTTTTCAGCATCAGCGTCGTTGCCGCGTCTTTTATTGACCAGAACGCAGACAGACAGACAGACAGACGATGGGCCCTACAACGACAAAGCAGTTGTTGATGACCGCATGCAGTGTTATGATGCTAACACGCATACAGCGTGTAGCTTAGCTACATGCCATCCGCAGTCGACAAGCAGGGCGCTTGAAGTAATTTTGATCACTCGTATAACGCTTGTAGTTTGTTAACTTATTATCGATCGACAGCATTCTAGAACCCAGATAACTTCTCTCGTAATGTCCGTAAACGTAAAGTAAAACGTCAAATCCCTCCGAGCCATATGGCTCGCCGCTGATCTCCGTCTTTTGGACCTCAGCCCAGACGACGCATATACGGGGCAAGTGCATCGCGCGGTGTGCATGTTTATGCCTCATGCAGCTATCGTTGACACTCACTGTGCCTACCCACGGCGGAATGGTCAGGCTGAGTTGATGTGGGTGGCTGCACGGTTAGGCCTATATAAGCTTTATACCGATATTGTCCACCCGCGTATCGATGGTCGGTTACAAATTCAAATACTGTCAACTGCGGCTTGGAGTAGGCCTAACTTCGTTGATCGAACACAGCGCGTCAACCAGTAAACCAAGCACCAGCAATTAATATAAGCACAACTAAACACACAGTCATACAGGTCACACACAATATACAGCAGATTCGCATTCTTAGGCTTACAAACCGCGATATGACGTGAGGATGACCGATCGAGAATGGCCTGCTTATAGTGTCCGGCTGCGTGCGTCTGTATTATCTTGCATAAGAAAGCAAGCTCGCCCGCCGCGATGTCGGTCCATACAGCGATTATGATCGATGGACTCTGTACGATGGTGATTAATATGAGAATAAATCCTCAGACGTTTCCAGGTTGCGCGCATTTGTTATGCAGCTGTCTTTATTCCGGTCCGATTTACTTTCGTAATCGCCAACTCATATCCTATTCAGACTTATTCAGTTGACATCACAACTGCCAAATGCTGCTATAGCAAAATGACGTCCCGGTCTTTATTTTATTGCTCGATGCAAAGAAATCCTATGATTAGTAAACCTCTAACTTGCTGAATATGTGAACCTCACATAATATTTTATTGCAGTTTTTGTACATAAAATAAATTTTTAAGATGCACAAAACATTGAAAAATTTAAGAAAATATTGCTTTAAGCCACTGAGTTCGAAGCGTCTCCAGTTCTTTTTTTATACGGTGTACGTATGTCATGTACAATTTGACTAGAGCCTACTCGAAAAACCACAAACACGTTACCAAATTGCTCAACAGTATTACATTTACTTTTATAGGCCCCCGCCTACGCATCGTTCAATACATAAAGTGTATTTGTGGTGTTTCGTTTGGAATTAAAGACAGCACAAGTGGAGGCAACAGCAGCATATGTTAGCGAGACTATTGAGCAAATAATTTCCGACGCTACACAGTTGAAGCAGTTACTCAGTCAGTGATAGGCCTATCTGGCCGATCGATCTATCAGATCGATACGGTCTGATCGATGTGTGCCATTAATCACACGTATACGGAGCGCTGTTTGTTGCACTGCATGGGTTTTGATTGATCGCAGTTCTAATTGGACCCGTTTAACTGCTGTCGTTTGCATGGCGTCGACGTGCTTGGGTCAACACAACACCGAGTCATGTCCAACGCGGCCAACCAATGTGAGAGATGGTCCGACCAATTCCTGTCGACAGCGCACCGCTATAGAGTAGGACGTCTCCTGCCCGCCCGGGATAACCATGTCCAGTTTGTACTCATCACTGTAGCCGCCGGTTGGCTCTGAGCCCGAGTATTATACACTACAAAGAGTTCTCAAATAGACAGCGAGCGAAGACTCGAAGATGTCGTCGATGAACAGATTGGACGGAAACACCGTACGACGTACGACCGGAGACGTGAGTCTAAACTCCATCACTCCGACCAGTTGTGCATTTGTGTTGGACACACAAGCTGCACCACAAATCTACGACAAATCAAAAGTCTAGTCTAAAACAAATAAGAAAACATGAATGTGAAATTGGCGGCGACTGGGAAGACAAAGGGAAGAAGGGCGAAGGTCGTCAGAGACTGAAGTAGGGGCCTATCTGGATAGTTCGTGTGCGTCGTGGAAGGAAGGATAACGCGAGTCCAACACAGCTTATCAGGGCTTTAGAGAACAGAGTGCTCTGGCATCACATTGTTGCCAACGTTGTCAACGATGGCACAACATCCTAAGAAGAATACAGCAAATCCACAAGAAGTTGTGCAACAGTTTATATCAAGTCGAAGGCGAACGACAAATTTGTAACATACCAAGACGGTATGCAGCTTGCTATGAGACGTGTGGTTTAGCAAGTCCACACAACAAATCACCGAAATTTTGGCTTAATGCAGAAGATTGTTTCGGCAATTAGTATGATAAACAAATGTCAGGACACACAAAGCAACGTCATATCTGTAGTAGTAACAATGACAATCGATCAACGGGGCAATAAGCGGAAGACGGCTCTCGAGTGACGATACTGTACACATCGTGGGTGACCCAACAAATCGAAGTGCATGTAAGTGGAAAATCGGCGGCTATATGTGGTGGTTACGCTGGTTCGGGCTGGCACAGCAATCAACGTTGTTGACTATACGTAGTAATCCGATGCTAACGGTCCACTTGTTTCTACATCATCACCATGGCAACTACATACAAACTCCACAACTTTCGCATGTTATACGCATTCATTAGTCGCTTACGTGATCAGATCAGGTCGTATGACGTGTACAAACTAGTGCTAGTGTTTCTATTTTGGACTAAAACATTACATTTACAAGGTCACCAGACGTCAAAAACATCAAGATAATAACGCATATCTACTATCTAGTTTACATGTAGGCCTAATTCTTTAATCGCGTGTGTGCGGCTTCGCTATTTGTGGCGGACTTGAGTAGTTGAAATTGAGATTGCGGCATCGCACAGCCTTCGTGCGACAGCACGGCCTTTTTTACCTTATAAACTTAGTGCCCGAACATCTACCACATCTAGCGTTATGTGTTGCCTGCTGTAAAAGTCTGCATATAATCAAAGCAGTGGAGTAACTATCCACACCACTTATGCCAGAGGTTGTCTCTGAGATTGATGCAAATCCGGTGAGTTTTTCAGGGAGAGCGGGAAAAAGGTCTGTCAGGTTTGAAGCTTGACTCGACAGTCATTTCCGTACGCTAATTATTTTAAAATGGCTGTCTTAGAATTTAAATGAGGCAACTTTGCTGCCTCCATTAGACATCCAAAAGCTAAAAGGGTTTGGCTACAAACGGCTTCAAGCTCTCTAACCCTGACCAAGGGTTCTGCCCCTGGACCTCACTGAAAGATTCGCCACAGAGCTCGGTTAGGATCGCGCTCCGTATACTTGCTACGTAAAGATAAAGGTAAAGGTGGTGTATAGCTCTTAAGGAACAAACTCCTCAAGAGTTACGGAGCGTCACCTGCCATATGGGATCACACAGTGTTACCTGCCACCGGCAGAGGTAAACGCGCTCCGCCTTAATCCCAGCCAGATAGGCCGGTACTCAATTTACCTACGCCGGAGGAATGGAAGGTTGAGTTGACCTAAGCGGTTGATTACATTCCGAGATGGTTTACCCCCGCAGGCAGTCACCATTCAAAGTACTAACCCGGCCCGGCGTACAGTAATTTCGTTGATCGAATGAAACGCGCCACCGCTACGCCACCGCCACCTACATAGTACGTGTATATACGTGTGTCCAACCCACATTTTTTGACCCGCCGACGTCCCTGAATCAAACGCAGGAAATTGTATAATTACGACGGCAATCTGACTTGTAGGATTGCGAAATAGACCTATTTTCTAAATGCGTCATAAGAGCGTTACATGGCCTCAGGATCAAAGCAATTTGACATGGGTATAGCGCTATACAAATCGCGGCTTTTATGCCATGTTATGGAAGGCTAAACGTAATAAAATCAATAGGCAAATAAAATTTATGCCAGTGGTGTGTCTGGCTGATTGTATCTGGCTGCAAAACTGTAACGTGTAACAAAAAGCGCTAAACTCACGCACGCTTTCCTCGTTTTTTTCCCTCGCGCTGCACCCGCGGGTCCGCTATCTCGAGACAATTGAACGGGCGTCGGTTATTGCGCGGGATATAGCCGTGCACGGATCGGGCATGCGTAGCATCTCAATATCGCGACACCAGAGACGAACGACGAAGCGGGCGACGGAAGGAACGTAAACTATACGGCGGTTCGATGGCAGTGCGGATCGATAAAAGAACACGAGAGTCAGTCACACTGTCACGCTGGACGTAGGCTACTACGCGCGTGACGGGCAGAAATCGACTATACACGGAACAGGACACGTCCCGAGATCGATTGTTTACATTATCGACAGACTATACAGCAGCGAGATTGCTTATGTGTCCGTTTGACGCAATACGCGGCAGAGAAACGCTATCCAGCTGTCTCGGCAGACGCGTCGGAATTATTACCATGAATACTAACTATCTAATAGCCTACTAACTAGCCTATTGCAACTGGCGTGAAAAAGTGCAGGGACTCCATATATCTGTCGTAACTTCATATCAAATGCTGACTGATTTTCACAATTATTTAATTTTTACACTTTACAGAAAATTTGCAATAACGCTATCGCTAAAGTTTTCATAACTCTTTAAATGTGTTGCTACACTACCTTTGAAACTGTTCAAACGCCCAAAATGAAAACTAGCCGTTGCTGTTATTACATGGCGAATAAAAACCTCCAACACCTGATTGTAGATTGTAGATTGTGCAATTTATCACTGCTGAGTGCTGAGAGATACGTCCACCAATTCATCAGTCACGTCGTATTTTGTTAGGAATTGTTTTGATTTTTTTCCTGATCGGTACGAAGCCTGTGATCTTAGTTTGCTTATAAGCTTTGGACTAAATGGTAAAGCGAGTTACTTGCATTTTTAGCTAACAACTATCAGGTTTAAATTTTTAACTAATACATGTAACCCAACGGCAACTTGCATTATAGAAAGACATACGCGGCCCCTAGGCTAGTTGACCATTTGACCTTTGTATAGTCCTACCGTACGAGATGTACCGACAGTCAGACACACGATTGTTTGGTACAATACGGCAAAGTCCGAGTAATAGGCTTAATCCATGACGCACAGCGCGTAGTCGCGGCTTGTCATTGCGAGCGCATGTCGAGAAACGACGAGCGAATTAACGACATGTTAATTGCTAATATCGCGAGCACACCTGCACTGAGACGCTGGATATCGCTGTATTACTGTAGCTGTAAACGAGTCACAGGTACGTGACATGAACAAGTAAGTAACGCAGTCGTACCGAAGCAGCATCAACAGGCGCCGACCTGTAGAAATTATTGTGGGAGGCTGACCGTTCATCCCCATCTTACCTCTCTTCCTACTTTTATTCCCTCCCCTTTTCTTTTTCCTGAGTTTTTCTTTTTTCTTCCACTTCCCTGCGTTTGACTCCTAAATCCAGCCACAAGATCTGGGGATAGCTGTAAGCTTCGACAGTCCAGCAAAAATGCAGATGTGCCATTGTCATAGCCTCCCAGAGACAAAAAAATTCACATTTTCCGCCTCAAATCGTTTAGCGGTCGCGCAGTAACTGCGCACGTTTTGTCACTCGCACAATAACGCATTTGTATTTGCATTTTAGCGCTCAGTTTGGACGTAGGCCTATATGTATATATGACGACTTGCGTTAAGGTTGAAGCAGACGCCGAGATGCAAAAATTGGCTTATTCTATAGGCCTACAACAGTGCAAAAAATATTCAGAAATCAAACGCCTGTGCGGGTGACGTCACACAAGCTTTTAGCCGTGGCGAACTGTTGGCGATTCAGTAGCGTTCTCAGTTGAAAGTATGGGACAATAAATTGGATTTTTTCCGACAGAGAATATAAGCGTGTTCAAAATGTTGAATTTTTGCCCCGAAATTCCACTAAAATGGGGGCATTTCAAAGAAAATTTTCCGACAAGAAGTTTCCTGACAGGCTAGTATTTAAGGGGGAAAGAGCACACCGCCACTGGGGCAATTTGCACGGGCCGTGAAGTCAGCGTTTGTGAATTGGAATAATGCAGTCGCAGCGCAGCAGCAGCAGCAGCAGCAGCAGGTCGCAAATCAGACGACGGCCGTCTGCATGCGAGACGCATACGTGTCCAACTGTAAACTCAGACACCGCATCCGTCATAACAC
>Ga0056128_1010665_pt1 | contig 11418 bp, 7 predicted proteins | sample WorMetLIZISLAND2_FD_71113 | JGI IMG/M metagenome (GOLD analysis project Ga0056128, IMG submission 71113) | Marine gutless worms symbiont microbial communities from Max Planck institute for Marine Microbiology, Germany - Olavius geniculatus... ... | reverse complement strand
TCTCCATTCCTTCCCATTCTCAACTACCTTTTCAGGAAGTAAAGAAAAAGGCAGGGGAAGGGAAGAAGAGAACTCTACTTCCACTCTGATTTTGCGAGACACTCCTCTAAAAGTCCGAATTCTACTAGAGCTGTGTCTGAGAGGCGCCAAAAGGTCTTTCAGTGTGTACTCGACCATCGTCAACTGAGAAATTCTGGGCCGAAAAGCGCACGTTGAAGCAAGTTGGAAAACACACATAATGTACCTATAATAAACAAGCCCAGTTGTCGCTGGGATAGCCGACTGTACTGCCTGGCACCATGCATTCTTTTTTTGCGAGAGGGGAAGAGTTAAAAGTTAAAACCCATATTTTGAGAAAACAGGCGTCCGTAGAGAGTCATTGAGATCTTTGGATAGAGTGTTGGTACGTTTATGTAGGCTGTCAATAGAAAACATGTCGCTTTCTGCAACGCTTTGGCCGCAATTTACAATCCAAATATTTTGGGGAGGGATAGGTAACCTTGTTTAATAAGAAAGGGGAAGGTCAACAGAGACATTAGATAAAGAAGTGGTAAATAATGGGCATTCTGCTAATGCAGTTTGGCCGTAATGGACCACGCAAAGTTTTTTCGGTAACATTTAACCATAATACGTTCGTTACAGACGACAAGACATAAAAAACAGACAGACGTATGAACACAATATCGACCGTTAGTACCGTCAGCTAAAAAAACGTTCCCATAACGAAGCACTTGTCTCAAGAACCAAAAACACAAACACGGATCCTCGAGAAATGGGTGTGCATGGAGAAGGCAGCGAACCTCAAGCTGCAAGACGAAAAATCTGCCAACTTCCCAGTTATCCTCCTTGTCCCCATAGCACCAGTGGCGTCGTGCTAGGCTAGGGGCGCAAGAAGAGGCAATTTTGTTAAATTTTTAAAAAAATGTTCTCATTGTCGAAAGAAGTTCGTCCGAAAATCCAAATTTTTTAGGCTGAAAACTCCCATATGGGAAAAAAATTAGGGGCAGAATTATAATTTTAAGCACCCAAAATCTCCTGTTTGAAATTTGCAGTCTAATTTCGAACTTAAGTAACTCCATCGAGTACTCGAGTGCTTGGCAGTTGGCACAGTCCTTGTGAACAGTTTGCGTTTCCATATCTAACGTAACGCAACGCACGCAAAAAGGTACGCAACTAACGCAGCTGACACAACGGCCAAAATCAGGGGCTCATTTTGGGGCCTGGGGGTCTACGGACCCCTCCCCGCCAAGGATTTATGATTTTAATTTTTTCTCTGTAAATGTCGTACCTTTGAATGACACAGTGTTACTATTGCAAGAACAATACGTTACGTAAACTGAAACTCCCCTCTCCTCCCCCGCAAATGATTTACTGAAATGACGCCGCTGGCAGAAACGAAAGGATAGAGAAGCGGTGCGGCTTTTTGCGTTGCGTCCGTTACGTCAGCTGAGCTGCGTTGCGTCGCATGCGTTCCGTTGGGGATGGAGGCTGCAGGACATATTTTTAAGGGTGGAGTCCACCCAAAATGTGAAGCCCAAACAGAAAAACGTGGAGTCAAAGATTGGGAAATGCAAAGTCCAAACTCCCAGTGTGTTTTTGCTTTAGGCCCCTAGATTATATGAATCGCGTCCGTGGAGAGAAGAGGGGAGGCAGTGGAGGGAGTAAAGTGGTGCAAAAGAGGAAAGAATGGAAAAGGAAGGATCTGGGAAAAAACTGTTAAGTTCTTCGTCCATTGTGCAGTCCACAGAATTTCTTTAAATATGCTCCGAGAAACGCCGAGCTTTACCGCAGGGGGCTGCGGACTGTCGTCATCTCCAGCAGTCGAGAGTAACTCGTCATCATCACTTGCATCTGATGCTGAACGATCAACGCACGCACAAGGCTCCTCCTCGGTCGCAAACGCAGCGGGCTGGCTCTTTGACGTTGACGGCATCTGGCCATCTGGGTCCACTTCCGGCATCTGCACCGAGCGCGGCGTCGCCGCCGACCCCTTGCGCTTCTTCGACTGCAGCCTGGAAAACGCGGACGCAATAAACGTTATAGAGGAAAATTTAAAAAAAAACCAAAAAACGTGTTTTTTTTTAATTTTTAAACTAACAGACGCCTGAAAACGTTGAATCAATGACGAGACCCTGATTTTAACCTGAAGTAGCGATATAATCCATTTTCTCAAGGTAACTAAGCCAGATTTTTTTCTATTTTGCGAACAGTTGCCATTATCATTATGCCTAGAATTTACTAGATTTAAATATAATTTAAATTTAAGAATTTTAATATCACTGTTTTACTGGTAACACTTCCATTTTTTCCTTTATAAAGTTATAATCATTTTGAATTAGCATACTGTCGTTTTTACACTGGAAGTTCAACTTATATCACACATAAAAAATTTGCAGAAATATTATTATGAAAAATAAAAGCGTTTATTACAAATATGGTGCGCTAGATTGCATGTCAAGTTCATCTTTTTGTGACCGTCCAAATAGGCCACGTTACGGATTTTGCCAGTCCGTCCATCTGTCCGTCTGTCTTGCACGGGCTCCTAACTCCTAAACGCAAAGGCTTGTGTATCTGGTGCGCCAATTTTCAGCCCTAAATGCCAAAGGTCGGACATTTGCCCGTACGGACGTTTCCCCATAATCTAAGGCACTGCGGCGTGGGCAGCGAGTGTTGAACAGCTGGAGGCGGAAAGTTGCATTTTTGTCTGACAAACATCTGCAAATTCCTGATAAAGAAGATACGGATGCTTAAAGTGTTAATTCTGTTCAAAAATCCTCCCAAACGGGATTTTTTTCATCCCCACTTTTTTATTTTTGAAGGCAGAAAATACCGACATAAAAGCTTTCGACAGGCCAAAATTGAGGAATGGGTTGCGGTTGTCCCCCGTGCATCTGCTACCACATCGCCAGCATCGATTATTCACCTTGCAATTTCTCCGTTGACCAAAAACTTAAAGATTGTCGATCTCTGATCCTGCGCCTCGACAATGGCCGACTCCCTCTGCTTCTTCAGTTGACCAATCTCCAAGTCCTTCTGCACAAACGATACGTAATAGGAATAATTTAAACTGCAAGTGTAAAAACGCTTTTTACGCTCGACAGCATGTAATGCTTTGCGCGTCTTAGCTACCGCGGAAGGGTCCGTCCGTCCGTCCGTCTCTCTGTCCGTCACACCCTGAAGCCATATCGAAACGGTGCAAACTACGATCACAAAATCTTCACCGTGGGCTGCCACAAAGACGCCAGTTCCCTGGGACAAAATTTCATACCGCTGGGTAACTGGGCAGGCCTTGAACGAGGGCGTGACAGACGGGTATCTCTCTAAAAAGCGCTTTTTACATGACTCAGACTCGTGACCAGAAGCGCTTTACAAATTATAGTCTTGGAAACAGCAGCTGATTGGCATGAGCCAAAGCGCACTATGCGGCCGTCCGTTGCATCATCGACGAACAACTGGACCCGCGGTTTGCAGCCAGGAGACATACCACCGCCCCAATCAGCCACACTAGCCCTTCACCCCGTAGCCCGTAAGCTACTACTCATTTTCCGTCCCACGGAGGGTAAAAGGCTGAGTTGACCTGAGCACACACACTCACACAGTAGGTTAGCAACTTGCTCAAGGTTGCTTGCAAATGACCTGTCGTGAAAATCGAATGTTACAATGATCACTGATCATCAATAAGTGAACATAATAATAATAATAAGCGAACATTTGATATCACACATCATCATTTCGAAAAATCTCTAGTGCATCATGATCATATCGAGCTTGTTTATAGATTAGTTAACAGCAGGCCCGTTCTACAGGTATAACTAATGTTTTCATTTCATTTTCTGTTACATGTTTTGAACTTCAAAAGCAGTGGGTTTAGAATGTTTAGTATGAATTAGTTCACCTTCCCACAGAATAACGTGTTTCAGGTGACGCCGCCAAAGTGCCAAAATCATTCTGCATTAGGCAGGCAGGCGTAGCCGGAAATGTAAATTATGAAGGCCTCACCTTCCTCGCTTCTCTTTCCCAAGTTGCCATTTCGTCCTTTCCTATTTCTCTCCCTTCTTTTTTCTTTCCTTCTTATCTTTTCCCCCCCTTTGCCTTTTCTTCCTCTACCATTTCCTTTCCTCGCCTTAGAAGTAGGATCCCGAAAATCTAGCTATAGAGGAGCAAATCTAGCTAGAGGGCCTAGGGGGCATTCTAAAGTTGATGACACATTGGCCAGAAACAGGCGCCTGGGCGCCTGTTTCAAGCGCGTGTTTCTGGCGAAGGAAACCATGACACACTTAGCCGGCAAACGATACCGGCAGAAAAAACAAAGATGAATTCCGATTTTACAGAAATTCGTTTTTTACGCGCGAAAAAGCAGCTACTGCTTTCAGCGCGCCTTAGCCATCGCAATTCTGTCTGTCCGTCTATCCGTCCGTCTGTCCGTCTGTCACACGGGTGGATCAGTTAAAAACGGTGCAAGCTACGATCACCAAATCTTCACCGTCGGCTGCCTGGAAGACTCTAGTTTCAGGAACCGTAAAGCTTTTCCATATATTCGAAGGGAGTCACCCCGAACGAGAGCGCTAAATGAGAGGGGGGGTGGGCAAAATTTGCGATTTTTGTCCAATAAGTCGCTGTATCTCAGTAATGGTGCGAGATAGGGCATGTTATTATTAATCACTTATAAGAAGTCGTACACTGGCTCTCGATTGGCGCCGAATTCAATAACCTTGAGTGACCTCGAACGCCAAAATAGGGGGTTTTATGGATTTTTTTGGCGATTTTGGGTTGCGACATCATTCACAAGGTGGCGCCACAGAACTATTGTTATGCGTTCCAGATAGAGGATTTGGTATTTGTATATTAACTTAGCGTGAACACCCCAATTTTCAGTTAAACTACTGAACCGTATTGCTATAGGCTTTCGCGCGTCTCGTGAGCATTAGCTCAAATTTCTTGTTTGTACTGTACTATGAGTTGAAAAATACTTTCGTCACTCCGCTTCATCTTTTATTTTTGTTTACAAACAAAAGAGCACTGCTATCGTCTGCTCAGACTGACCAATCAGAGTTCAGTTATTCAGCCGGTTTCCGGCACGAAATTGAACATGCTCTACCCAACGCCAGTTTTTAGCACCAGAAAAATCTGGCACCAGAAAAGTATGACAGATTGACCAGTTTCTGGTACCCGTTGACTGGTACCAGAAACAGGCGCCTGAAACTGGCCAGTGTGTCATCACTATAATAAGCTCCCCGAGCGGGGTCTAAGGCGGAGCCCCAGCCTAAATCGAATTTGGTGCATTACATGTTTAAAATATGAGATGTGGTGGCAACAATTGTTTAATCAATTTCGTGAGAATCAACTGACCAAATTGGCACATTTACTGCAGTTTAAGCGTGTGCTTTTGTCTTGTCTAAAGAATTTTTGGGGGGAGGGCTAGCCCCCTTGGTTACGGCACTGTCGCCTCGAACATGTTATGGATATGTGAACTAATTAATCATATGATATCAATTAGTTGAATTATCAATTTACTGACTGTGGTAAATAAACACGTGTAATTTAACCTGCTTCAGCTGCAGCTGGGCCTGCTCGAGACGAGTCTTCAGCTCGTCACGCTCTGCGCGAAGATCGGACTGTAACAACACAACGCATCTAAGTCAAAATTAGTAGGGTAGATCTGTGAAGCCCGCCGAATCTGAGGCGTATCATAGTTTGTCGCACATAAACGAGAAGCCCAGCTGTCGCTAGGTTAGCCGACCGTACTGGTTGTCACTGACCTTCAAGATCATCCAAGGTCAATGATTTCCATTTAATCTGACAGGGCATATATACTCCACTTCTTATTGGTGATTTGTATCTCTCACCGTTTCCGAGATATGGCCAGTTTTCCATTGAAAAATGCAGATTTTTCCTACTCCCCTTCATTCAACCCCCAATTTAAAAATGTTCCCCTTGGAGTAAATCTCTGAAATTTTGCATGCCCATACCCGAGTTTCACACGCATGGCTAATTATTCGTGTAAAAAGTTTTCCCCTACGACCTACCCGTTAGCCAGGGTACATCTGTTACGGATCGACAGACGGACGGACAGACACACAGACCGACGACAACCATGACAGTAAATTGACCGTTACTTAAGTACGGTCGGCTAAAAACTACAAACTCTGTTTGGCCCAGTGCCGTCATATTATGCGGCCATCCGCATGGACCTGTGCAACGCTAAAGTATACAGCATTTCCACTACGGTTGCGCATTGTGTTGCGCTGCGAGCGATACCGACTAGTGAGATATAGGCCTAGCTAGCGTGATGAAGTGCTATGGCGCGCTTCAACGCGCTTCACGGTGCGTCACAGCGATAGTAACAAGAAATGTGAGCTAATGCTCACGAGACGTGCGATAGCCTATAGCAGTTCCTGTTCGCAGGTTGTCTTGGTCTATTTTTCAGCCATTACGGCACAGTTCACTTTTGAAGTGTACGCGGCAGCCAAAAATCGCAAAAATCACTAAAACCCCTTATTTTGAGAGTTAATAGTCATTTAAAATCGCCAATGTTGATATCTCTTAAAAGCTAGTCGGCAGTTCTTGTTACGGCAAGCAGCAAGTCTATTTTTTATACCTCAACGCAAAATATCTGCATGCAATTGATCCAAATCACATCACGTGACGTTAACAAATATGCAATGTTGCCCGCGTTGGCAACACTGACACTTCAATTTTGCCCATGCAGGCAACGCTGAGTGGTGGCCAACACTGAAGTCGTGACAGCTTATTTGTTCAAATGATTTTTGTTTAAATTTGTTAATCTGGTTTTGAGGTATAACAAAACAAATAGTGACCGACGTCATCAAACACACTTTGGCCTCGAGGCAACATTTTACAAAGCTCTGGCAAAAAAATTTCAATGATGACCTCGATGCCAATCACTATTTGTATAGTGTTTCTGCAACCATTTTCACGCTAGACGAGCTAACAGCGGTAAAATTTGACTTTTTGAGGAGTACCGCTCTTTGACGCCAGCGTTCACAGGCCTCCTTAAATGCAGACTGAGTAGTAGAAACTTGAAATCTACGTTTAATGCTGAAAATTTCATGCACACGTTGCCCTGGTCTACCTTCAGTTATTTCGGAGCCATTCACTCTTGAAATGCGTATCGCAGGCGAAAATCGCAAAAATACAATAAACACATATTTTGGTGTTCAAGGTCATTCTACGTCATTGCTTTTGGTGCCAATTGCAAGCGCGTGTACGACATCCTATTACTGGTTAACAGTAACCTTGGCTCTATCTCGCATTGTATCTGAGATAGGCCTACGGCAACTTATTGGCTAAAAATCACAAATTTTCCCAACCCTCCCTCTCATTTAACATCTTTGCTCAAGATGGTCTTTTTCGAATTTAAAAGTTTGTCAGGAAGCTGACGGTGAAACTTTGGTGATCCTAGCTTGCATCGTTTTTGAAATTTTGACTGATCCACTCGTGTGACAGACAGACTGATGGCGTCAAGGTCGTTTAAGACTGTAAGTAAACGACTTTGTGCAAAAAGTCAGTTTATTAACCGAGTCAAATAAGTAGTTCTATACGACTTTTGCACATGAGTCTGTGCATACGGACGAACTTTAAAGCATAGTGTATTAGTGGGGTTTCGGTGCAATTTGAGGAGGGAGAGGCTGATTCCTTGTGCTGAGGGGGAATGGACGCCTCTGATATGATGTTTGCTGACGAAAACTAGAAAGCAATCATAGCTCGCAGGTACCTCCGCCAGGGCAATGCTATTCGCTAGGTGACGTCACCATCTTCGCTTTGCCAGCGGTTCCCGTATGCCCCCTTTAACGCAATGGTAACGAAAATTACAAAGTGATCCAGAATCCAGGATTCCTGCCGGATTGCCCCCAAAATTGAATCACCTGTAGTTTATGCCATGCCCGACATACTCACAAAATTTCAAAAAAAATCCGTCCATAACTTTTTGAGTTATTTTGCTAACACACAGACAAACAGACAAACAAAGTCTGGCAAAAACATAACCTCCTTGACGGAGGTAATTATGACAATGGTGATAAAAATATAAGTACTATTAAGCAAACAAGACTGATATGATAGGCACAGCTGTCTTTCATACTGACTACTTACTTCATTCATTTCTGCAGCTCTTTTTTCTGCTTCACAGTGCTGAACTTTCTGAACATCACACATTCACATACCTTCTTTTTCCACATGTTCATCTTCTTTTCTCTGACATTTCTATCACTTTGAAAAACATCATCATCTAAAAAACTAAACAAAACTAATAATAGACAGACCTGTCCTTCATAGTGACTAATCACTTTGTTCACTTCATCATTTCTGAAATGTTCAGAATCTACTGAACATCACGCATTCGCACACTTTCTTCTTCCACATGCACGTCTTCTTTTCTCTGACGTTCCTGTCTATTTTTTTTTATTTCTTTACCAACCATCATCATCTAAAGAATACTGTTAACTACAAAAGAACGACGGCCCAGTGCCGATGTCAGACGTCCGGACGTCATCTGATCTTTTGAACTGAAAATTGGCATACTGATTACTCCTGCCTTGGGGAATGTTCGCACAAATTTGGGTATTTCTGCTTTTTTCTTTTCGAGTTAGGAGCCTGACGGACGGACAGATGGACGGTCGGGCAGACAGACGGACGTACCGGCGAGAACAGTAATGCTGTAGGTAGGCCCTATCTTCAACTGGCATTAAAACTTAAAAGTCCCGTTCAGCAACTATAACAACAGAGAAAGCAACAGGTAAGTAAAAGTGAAATATTTTAGCAATTATGTACAATTAGTGACTGAAAGACACCTGCTATATTTTGTCTATGTTATCACTATGTGCAGATACTGAGCTGTAAGCGACAACAACGCCAGGGACTAGTCATTCATTAAACAACCAAAGACACAGCCCCTCCCCAGACCCCATCTCTACCCTTATGCTCCCCTCAAAAATTTCTGGATCCGCCACTGGGATCTACCCTTGGCACATTCAACATTGTAACGGAAGTTATGGAACTGCCTACTGAATGTATGATCCGTAGGCTATCGTCTTACGTGTCGTTTTCAAGCAAAAAGTTTCTAAAAACGTTTTCTGAAAAAGGGCTCTTGTCCTGGCATGTCCACAGAGAGCACAATGTGCGAAAACCTAGATACATTCAATATTTATTTACTTACGGTAGCCTACATGGACATACCGACCTCTTCCTGCAAGCGCAGTAGTAACCACATCCTCTCGGGGACATTGTCCTCCCACTGAGCTGCTGCTGAGCACTGAGCTCCCTGTGTGGGCTGCCGACGCCGGAACCAGCTGAAGAACATTTTAGTCTACAACATACAGAGACAAAAATTGGGTTACAGGCCATATTTATTTAGTATCATTAGAAAAATATAATCTTTTGCAGAATCACTGTACAAGCTTGAGCTAAAAAGTTACAGACAAAAATCAAATATAGGCCCTTTCACCATACATTGGCCATGAAAGTCATGCAATGGCAGATGAGAATTTACATCTTACAGCAAACATTTATTACACATTAACCCAATAGTGTCAGTTGATTAAATGCAATGCAGTAAGCTATATTCTACATATGAAATGATGATACAAAGCAACCAATAATATAAGGTTAAAAAATAGGCTATGCTTCCCCGGTGAAATATTTGGAAGCAGCATGCTGGTTCATTACACACGATCAAGATCATGCTGAAACCATTTTGTCAATTCACAAATAACCAGTGCAACAACGTGAGACAACATAATAAACGTGTCTCAAAAAAGGACCCCGACTTATCAATTGTAAAAAAAACTGTTCAGTTTATATACAGTGTAAGGGTGACATCGTGGTTGTAGATATAAAACAGCACAAATCACAATTTAAAACTTCAAACTTTAGCATTAAACAGTCAGCAAAGCAATTTAAAGTGCCCCAGTGTTACCAATGGCCAATATTTCGAATATTTGCTGTCCGCCGTTGTAGAGCTGGACGCTTGGATAAACTGTGAGCCAAAGTGCTAGAAATTTGGATAAAATGTGCCAAATGTGTTTTACCAGTATTTCAATCAATAATTAAATAATCGCAGTGCATTCTATAAAAATGTAATATTTTGCTTATTCCTTTTCTCCAGGTAGTGCAGAAACAGACGCTCAGTGAGGTAGAAAATTAAATGGTCATTTGATGGCCAATTGCATCATATTGTATCCCACGGGTTCTGCATGCATCTGCCAAGGGTTCTGCGCCATTCCGCGGCTGGTCAATGACAAAATAAAAATAACTTGGCGTACGAAATTACGTCAGACCAAGCCACAGAAGTACTATGCACCAAATGCTTAGTTCCAAATTAGTGCTTCTAGCCGTTTACTTTTGCATACAGTGCGGAACATTTTTGTTGTTTTTAACAGTGTTAAAATATTAGCATTGAACACCGGACACTTAACGTATTAGTGTTAGTGTTAAGAAATTGTTTGTCCATTTATTGAATAACTTTCATTTCTTGAAACATTCTGCTTGAAAAATATAAAAAGCCTCGCGCATTAGCGTAACTCGCTGCAGGGGTCAGGCCTCTAAGCTTTCCGTGAACGTAAAACGTAAAAAGATCCGATGATAATTTTTGGGCCATTGGCGACCTCTTCGTCGTTTTTTTTGCTTAAATACAGTAACGTAATGCTGTCTACGAGTGAAATAAAATTGCTAAATAATATTATTTAATGCGGTCAAATTCAACAAGTATTTTGACTGCTGATTTATCGTCGGCTTTTGGGTGCTTTGTTTTCAGGCCCCACAGGTTCTTTGCCTCTTGACTCCTCTGGGGACATAGTCAGGTCAAAATATGGAAAATAGCCCCTTAACCCCCAAAAAATTGCAACAAAAGGTTTCTCAACTGATTCTGGTAGGTTTTGGTGTACCTTTCAACATACTAAAAGTCTAGGAAAGTCTAACCCCCGAAAATGTGTTTTTTCAAGATGGCGTCTAATATGGCCGCCGAAACCTTTTTTGTGCCTATAACTCTGTAACTGTGTACTCAAATGTCATGATTTCGGTGTCTATCCCTAGGTTTTTGGGGACAAGGAACACATTAAGATCATCGAAAATGATGTTGGCCCGTTACGTAACATAGAAATCTATTATGACCCGACCCTTAGAAACATTATCAATGGGATAGTGGCTGGTCCAAAGGTGAATGTACATGACTTTGAATTTGTTGGAAACAAGGTTATTGCAGATATGATCGGGGAATCAGCATTCACATACAAATTCCAACAGAAAGATAGAGCCCAAACCCTCGGGAATATCTCCGCTGAGAAGATCGCTCCTGACGCACCAATGACCCCGCCCTTCTCTTCCAGCGTTTCCTGGTGGTATCCAGGTCAGGGGATCTATCACTCGAAGAGGTTCTGACGTTCGAACTAAGCCCCTACCCTC
>Ga0056128_1010664_pt1 | contig 11419 bp, 11 predicted proteins | sample WorMetLIZISLAND2_FD_71113 | JGI IMG/M metagenome (GOLD analysis project Ga0056128, IMG submission 71113) | Marine gutless worms symbiont microbial communities from Max Planck institute for Marine Microbiology, Germany - Olavius geniculatus... ... | reverse complement strand
AGTTAAAGGACAATGTAGGCCTAACGCAGCGTGTGAACTCTACTTCTTTGAAGTCAGTGGACAGTGGCGATCTACTCAACTACAGTAGCTTCTTTGTTTACAACGCCGCTGACGCCACTGCTGCTGCCGCTGTGAGCAGCACGCCTGCTATGCAGCAACGGCGGTAATTGTTCACTTGCGCGCCGATGGGCCGATGGGGCCGATTGAGTATTTACAGTAACCGCACCTGCCACAAAGGCGGCAAAACGCAAATTAAGACACTGACTATTAATCCACGCGTCTAAACACACAGCGCAAAAGTAAAACTCAGCGTCTATCAATAAACAAAATACAACTACAAGTTTCTACAGCCTAAATGACAAAATTAAGCAAAAGCTTCCTCCGTCGCCTCGGAAACAAGCACAGCCATGTTTACCGTCTGTAAACATTCGTATAATAAATAAGTAAATATACTCCAGCAACCAGCATAGAACCACATCATAGCACGGTGTTTCATAGAAAAGAACTCCTTTTTGTTTTTTTCATAATTTACTCAAATTATGAGCAATTTACATAAAATTTTTAACAGTTGTAGCTGAAGAAATACTAATTCGAAATATTAGAACAAAATATGGCAGTTGATTAAATATTCTTTGCTAGCCGTGATGTAACGCTGACGTCATAATGTGTCACAGGTACAAACTTGCTAGTCTCGACTGGTGCTGTCAACACATTGGCAGCACCAATTGGGATTAGCCTGTTTGTACCCGTGACACATTATAAATCATAATGTCAGCGTTACATCACGACTATCGAAGTATATTTAATCAACTGCCATGATTTGCTCATCATTTGAGTGAATTATGAAAAAAACAAAAAGGGGTCCTTTTTTATGAAACATCGTGTATACTTGTGGTTATATATGCCTGCAGTGACAGAACATCATTCAGTTCGTCAGTCTTGACTGATAAGAGTACTACTTTTCAGTAATGTCGGCAAAAAGTCGTATTTGCGTGAATGCAATAAGTGTTAACGTGTATTTTTTTATTTTATACTATTTAGTTAAGTTTTTTGTATGTGTCTGATTGAAGACACAGTGTAACTACTAACTACAATGGGTGAATTAAGTTGTATTGCTAATAGACGTTTTTTTCTTTAGACAGTTTTAGCAAAACTTGACTTGTGTCTTCTGGCTCAGTTCAATAAACCTATTTGACTAATTGCTTGATCGATTAACGGAATGATGCTGTTCTTCCGTGACAAACCTAACATGGTAGGGACTCAAAGATAGTGCTGCTAAAAACTTGTGGCTCAAGCATAAAGAATCTTAGCTTTATTCTTTGTTCACATTCAACGTCCGTATGATTAAAATGTATATTGGGTAATGAGAAAACAAAATAGTTTATTAAAAGCAATAGTGATTTTAATTTCAGCACTGTATCAAATCATTAGCCTAAATCAGTATACATTATAAATTTTTACAAATTAATATTGCACATTGCTGCTGACATAACTAGATAAACTTAGAAATCAGACCAAAAATCAATTGGCATAAATACAAAAGAAATAAAACATGCGAAATGTATTAAAAACAGAACTTTGCACCACAAAATTGTTTAACAATAAAGTGACAAAGGAACATGCACAAAGTAACAACTTGCCATAAACACTGCAAAAATGCAAAAACTGTGAAAAATGAAAACAACAACAGAACAGAATAATCTACATGAAGTACTTGAAATACTAGCATTCACACGAATTCTCAGCTAAAATAAGTAGGCCTAGGCTTATTGCCACTTTGTTTGACCCATGATAAGAGTATTGTGACACTGCGCTAAAATAGTAGCACAGTATGACCACATTTATAACAGTTAAAATTGAGGGCTAATCACAACTAATTTCTGAACAACTAGAATGATAACAACAAACTGAATGAAACTGCGTAAAACAAGATAAGACAAACAGAGACAGAATCAAGTAAGCCTAATCACTGAGACTCATAAACAAAGTACCACACAATCACTGAATTCATCAAGCAACAGCAGACAGAGACACATGCTACAAGACAACAGTATTAGCAACTGTTAAAAACTCCACATATCCCTGTTTTCCACTGTGCTAAAACAAATGCTAAATGGCAGCCCTGCGAAGTTTCATAGTCTCACGCATTTTCAGTCTGTCTATTACACATAATTTGTACAGCAGTTGTCGTCAATATGAAATAATTCGTGTTAATTACTAACACTACCTCAAAACGACAAAAATTGTTTTCAATAGGCCCAATTTTGGAGATGAAATACATAAAAATGTCTTGGCTGCAGGATCCCTCTGAAGGAACCAAAAGTGCTCTGCAAAGCCCCTAGTAAGATTTTTCAAGCAAAGAATGAAAAGAAGCAAGAAACAAAAATTAAAAACTGAGTAAAAATGAAAGGAGGGTGAAAAAAAGAAAGAGACAAGGAAAAAGTGAAAAAAATGAAAGGTGGGCAGGGCATGGGAAAAGGAACTGGACTCGATCTCACGCATTTCAATTTCCAGACCTTGTCAGCTGTGAAATGGTCATGACAGGACTTTCGTTAATTATATAGTGGAACTTAAGAAATGTATTTGCCTCATTCCCCTCTTCAAATGGCAATCTTAAAATTTTGAAAAAAAAAACCAGTAAGTAGAATTAATATGCTGCTCTAAAAATAGCACAGCACAGAACAAATTACATTCAAAAATAGATCAAACAGCACACACATAATGCACAATGCAGAAACACTGAATCAGCATGCAATACATGTGTAAGTAAACGTCGTGTTAAATTGATAACAGTTTTTGCAGTGAACGCCCATTGACAAATCTTGAGTAAATGCACCAAGCAAATGTGAACATAAATAAAAAAGAATTGAGCTTGAAGTAACTAGCCTTAGCAGGGCCTACAAATAGCTGACTAGTAAAATAGACATTGGTCGATGCTGTACTAAGAGTACAAAATACATTCTGTTAGAAGTATATTTTTCTTTTTCAACACAACCCCACAGAACAATGTTGACACGATCCTATTTTTCCAGGATTTCTCATTTCTCGTATTTTGATTTATTTGTCCTAAACAGAAAATGTTATCAGGAAGTCAAAAGTCCTGTTTTTATAAAATCAGAATAAAGTCGCTTAATCAAATAAATGAGATAAGCAATTTGAACAGTAAAAAATGTGCTAGCAGGTGAAGCTTTACTTATGGCAACAACTGTAATAAAAATTCACGACACAATAGCAAATTTTGACCTCAGTACAATACAACTTTGCCTAACAGTTTGACACAATTCAATTAGCAACAGATTCTACGCATACACTGATGATGTCAGCAGCATTGTGGCAGGGAGCAACAGAAGGGTGAAAGGCAATTGCCCACAATAAATTTTGGCTGCCGGTAAGTTATCCAAAAATCTAATTCTTGTCAAAAATTGTCACCCAAAAATGCAAAATTTGATGCTGAAAACCAATATTTTGAAAATATTGGGGAGGGGGGAAATGTAATCTCCTGTAATCTCCTCTGTCAGAAACTTGCAACTGTCTGTTGGAATTCTGTCGGAAATTTGCAACTTCTTTCCCTGCCTATTTTTTGAATCCACGACACCACTTGATGATGTAAAGCAGCACCATTGCAGTGAAGGCAATTGCCAGTGGCTATTCAGTCAAAGTCTTTGAGTATGTGCCAGCGTTCAACGGGAATCCTTGGCCTAGCAAGCATCTCGTTCCAATGCTTCGTTTCATTGGGACCACTTCTGCTGCCTATCACAACCCGGCCAATCAGTTCATTGGGTCCGATGTGGTCGTGGTCCATCACCGAGATGGACAGAGTGGTCCGTCGAATTCGCTCGCACGCAACATTAAACACAAAGGACTCGTTGAAGCTCGGATCGGTTGTTCTCTGCTTCGTCTGCGTCTTCTGTTTTTCCATCTTCTTACCCTCGTACAGCAGCCAGATCTTCACATATGGGTCTGAAACAAACAAGATGCAATTTCACCTCTAGACAACACAGTACATTTCAATATTAGCAGTGACATGCTTTAATTGTTACGTGGCCTTGCTAACAAAAGCAGCAGCTTTACAGCAATAAATTCATCAGTTACGACCAAAAAAATTGTTGTACCTCAACGTTTCGACTTCCACCGGAAATCTTCGTCAGGAAAATGAAAACAATCATTTCTTCTTCCGGTTCTTCGCACAGTAAGTAAGTCCTGTGCCAAGAAAACGGTCGTATGTGTGGCTGAGTTGATAGCTGCCTTCTTCGCGGTTCATGGCTTGTTGTCCGTCCTTGCAAATGTGAACTGCTTCCTTGATCCATCTGGTGGCTCTGTCAGGTTCCCTGTCAATCACCAATGCATTAGACCAGTTTATCGCATGGTTTTCTTGTAGAGCATGGTCGATAAGAGCTGATTTGTTGTATTCTGCTGAAGTGCTGGAGCACTGACTTCTGGTAAAAGCTCGCTTGGTTTTGAACTCCACTTCAGTTCTATGTTCTTGCAACTGGACACCAAGTTTTCTTCCTGTTTCACCTACATATATCTTATCACATTTGGCACATGGAACTTTGTAGACACATTCTCCTGACGAAGACTTCCAGTGGAAGTCGAAACGTTGCGGTACAAACAATTTTTTGGTCATAACTGATGAATTTATTACTGTAAAGTACTTTCGACCTAATGAACCTATTCGCAGAAGTAGCAGCTTATGGGGCACAGCATGATATGGGCCATGCACCTATCCATCTATATGTTCTCTATGGGCCCTTAACTCAAGAAACAAGAGCCCAGCCATCACTAGTGATGGCCGACTGTATACTCTGCCTCTTGCTACATTTCATCTTTTATTTACTTATTTATTACTGCGACTGTACTACAGTAAATAAGAAAGAAACTGTTCCATGAACATAGATGCTGGATTGAGGGTGGAAACACTGCAGTGCAAACTGGAGCCAAACTGATGCACACAGTGACGTGGTTATTACTGACAGCCTATAAGAACTCGTCATCTCCCTATCCAACAGTACCATAACCAACTCCCTACGACAAACTGTCGAGACACAGTACATAATGCTACATACAGACAGACAACAGATGAGAGATGACACGTCGTACCATAAGCGCAAACGTTACTACAGTCGGCTAAAAAGCACAGAAAAAGAAACAGAAATTGGCGTGATCGTTCCCCAGGACAGGAGTAACCAGTGTACCAATTTCCAATTAAAAAAACAAAAGGTCGCATGTTAACACAGCATGTTAACCTATGGCTGACGGATTAAGTGCTGGCCAGCAGGGTGGCACGACCACCAGCTGCTTCGCTATACCTACTGTAATCCCCAAAACCATTTGCTAAGGCCTTAACGTCTGATCTGAAACCTTAATGGCTAACGGCTGGCTTAGCAGTTTAAACCGCTAAGCCATTAAACTAGCAGTGATCCGAACCGCTAAGCCTTAGCGGCTGGCTTAGCGGTCCGGACTGCTAAGATGTCTGTCACTGGCAGTAATTTCTGAGATCCAAAAGCAACAACTTTTATGCGACATACAATGAACTACTGTTTTTCCATGGAGTCCATTAGTAAATCTTGTAGTGTACTGTAAAACTGATATTCACTCAATGATTGTCACCACTGTAACTGTGACAACTGACGAGGACGCGCACTCGTGCTTGCGGCTCTGCTTACAGCAGTATGAGCACAACACATTGTTTGACTGTTTTTCTCTAAACCGCTAGAACCGTTAGCTTATCGGCGGTGGTGGCATAGAACTGGACATAGGACTGCTAACTTAACGGCTGGTTGTGGTCCAAAGCCTTAACTGCAATGGCGAATGGCGGCAGTTCCAGGGACTAGCCTAGTGCACACTAAATGCAAATCTGTCTTACACATTTTTGTAAATTAAGACCCTTGAGAATATCTGGACTGCAAGTGTACCTGACTGTCCATTCAAGTCCTTAGCCTTGAGTGACCTTGCAGAAACAATGCTGACGTTGACAAGACCCGGTGCTGGCTGATAGCACAGAGAAACCAGCAGCTCACCAAGTTTACCCTACCATCACATACAGCACACACTCGTAACAGCTGCACAAAAAACATTCGAAAATTACATCACTTGAATTATAGCTATGAAGTGCTCTACAGCATGGTTGGCATAACGATCAGGGCTTCAGACTTATGATCACAAGGTCATGTGTTCAATTCTCAGTCAGGTCGCTATGAAGTAGCTACTACTTGGATGAGTGACTGTCTGTAGGCAGATAAACAATTCTGGTATATAACTAACTAACCAGCTTAGCTCAGCATTTCAAACTACTCCAAGCTCTACTAGTTATAAGTACACATACTGATTAGGTTGCTTACTTACTTACTGACTTACTTATATATAGCCACGGCAAGACAGTGCAAAGTAAGCGCTGAAATAAATTTACAGAATATCACTGCAGGAATTTCGCAAAGTAGACTCACTGCATGTCCTTTGCATGTCTGCAAGTCTCGGCACAACGTTTCACCATTGGCAAGATCGACATCACACAATGGCAGGCAGACTTCACCAATAGGATCATCTCGACTGAAACGATCGTAGTCAAGCACTTTCATGTACAACGTTTTGGTGGACAGCTTCGCAAACGGAAAACCTACAAAAGGCTTATGTATAACAGTTCATGGCAACCCACCTCAATGCTACAGAGTATCACCTGCCATACATATATATATCCATAACAGAGAATTAAAATGTGAAATAGTGGAAAAATAATTAGCTGTGCTCAGAAACATGCAGGTTTACGTACCCACTGATTACTCGGACAGCCAATTTTGACTTAGATCTGGCCTGCACATACCTCTTAAAATGTAAAATCTGGTAAAACTGCAGAAAAATATCTATGCACAAACTCCAGTGCTAATGGCAATGACAACAAACTGTTCAGTTATTTGTAAATCTTTCTCAGTGAACTTATGCACTTTTTACATGGCACAAAAATCAGTACAGTAACAAGTAAAAAAGTGCATCCTTTTTCCATAAACAGTCCATCTGTTAAACACGGTTCTATTTTTCTACTGATCTCTATGCTCCGAAATGCTACAAAAAATCAGCAATGTATAACCTTCAAATGCAAACATCTCGTTCCATCGAGGATTGAGGCTTTTGCGTTTTATGTTGCTGACCAGTTGGTGCCTTCGATCTGGCAGCAACATAATCTTGACGTAAGGATCTGATGTTCCTGAAAAATCCTTTGCCGGTAGCTGTTCAGCACCAATTAACTTGAGGTTCAACGTCATGCTGCGAAAGTCATAACCAAGATGAAATCGTAATTGGCCGAGCGAAGTGGGTTCAAAGAATGGAGACAAAGGAGCAATTTGTGGACTGTCAACGTTATGCAGGCCGATAAACGGAAAGGAGGCGGAGTCATCATTCGCAGCCATCTGCAAATCAATATATTATCAACACTGTAACATAACCAGTTTAACAATTTAACACTAATTAGATTTCACATGGCAATTATGTCTTATGCATACATCCAAATAATAATAATAATAAAGCGGATTTATACACGGCACCTAAAAGCAGAAGTCACTAGGCGCCGCAGCAAATGATCACTGAACTATTTCATAATAAAGACTAGAAATTTGGGGCAAAGAAAAAAAACTAAAAATTTGGGGCAAAACCCAACACGAGTCCACCCGGTGCCCTAAGTTCGATTGGGGGATTGGTTCAAAGGGGGGAGGTGAAAATCCCCGGATAGCAGTCACGTGGCCCGCACTCCAAAAAAGTTGATTTGAGTGAGTGAACATTAGCTGCGTAATCTCTGGTGTTCGTAGACCAAAGTTCACCAAAAATTTTTTGTTCAATGTGGGATTAGTCATACTTGATAATGCTGTTTACCGCTTGTCGATAACCCTATCCAATCCAGAGACATTTGCGGTCAAACTCGAAAGTTGTCATAAAACATACTAAATTTTGGACGTTTTTCACCCTCCCAAATTGTAAGGGGGTGGTGCCCCCAAAAGTTGTACACGGGTTATCACCCCCATCTAGCAGCACATCATGCAACAAAGTTTCATGTAGCTACTCCCTTTGGCTCCAAAGTTCTCGCAACTAATACGCTACATTTTAAGCCAATTTTTGACCACCCATTAAGAAAAAAAGGGGAGTTTGCATCCCCGATGCAGGACGCACCAGTAAGACTTGGTCATTCTCTAGCGTGTGTAAAAATTTTAGGGCGCAGCACCTCCTAGGGGCCAAAATATGGTCTTCCGAAAAAGACGCTTTAAGTGGGTACGATTTCACATGGAGATCTCCAAGGTTACTGGACCAAAGTTCACCGGACTTGTTTCCCCTAACGCAGGAGGAATTGTGGTAGATAAAATGTTTGTCCGACTTTGAATATCTTCATCCGTTCCAGAAATAAACTTCGAAGTCGTCCGAAATCAGTCCAAATTTTGCATGTTTTTGGCCTCCAAATTTTTTGGGGTGGGAACCCTCAAATTTTTGGACCGGCATTATAAAATTCGGCCTAGTACTGACCATCATGCAAAATTTTGCACCAATTGCACCACTATCGTTTCCAGGCCGACTAATAAAGCAAAAAATGACTTAATTCTGATCTTAACCATATTACCTGCTTCTTCCGTGTGACTCATATCCTAGCTATGCAAACTTGACACTAGCACTCATTCTACTTATATCAATAATGAGACCAATGATTCGAACATTGATCAGGATAATAAGAAATAAGTCAGTGAGTAAATAAGTTGCCTTTAATTGAAAAGTGACAATCACTGCTCGCATTATGGAAGTTTTTATAAAATTGAGAGCCTTGCCCGATGCCATTTGTCACTGCCAAAGCTTATGTCAGAAACACAATATGCATCATCACCTCAGCGCCATTGACAGCAGGATTCTGCATTGCCAAGTTGTCAGCTCCAAGCAGTCTATTAACTGAGCACTGTCGAAGCAACTCGGGCTGCACCTTTGAGACCATTACCTCCTTCTCTGACAGCTGTGACTGCAACCTAGATGCATCAGTATAATGCACAGTTACAAAGACTGATAAATATACAGTCAACATAGCATAATATCGTCATCCACACAGAGTTACTATCAATGATGAAGCTTGATACATTTTGTCTATACACAAGAGGGTGCGGCCGTTGAGGGGCCGCCCGCTATGGGGCCGTCCTTGCAGCTGAGTACGGACAGATGGAGGGAACGGCCGTTGCCATGGCAACGAGGGCACCCGGGGCAAGGCGGCAAGGGATCCTTACGCCACCTGCCAAATATCAAGTTGATCAGACAACAGGCAGCGAAGTTATGGGGATTTTTTGCAAACAACGCAATTAGCCGCCGTGACCTTGATCTCTGACCCATTGACCTTGTAACTGGTCCAGGGGTGCTGTGTCCCAGGGACCCTTCCTACCAAGTTTCATATATGTAGGCCTTTTCGTTTTCCCTCTAGGTGGAGGCACGCTGGCTTTCGGGTACGGTCGGCCCACCCAAGCAACAGCTGGGAACCTTGAAACTGGTCCACGGGGTGCTCGTGTCCCAGGGATCCTTCCTACCAAGTTTGGTCTTCCTAGGCCTTTTCGTTTTCCCTCTAGGTGGAGGCACGGGACGGACAAACGGACAGACAGACAGACGGACAGCATCGATACATAATGGGGCCTCCTTCTAGGAAGGACGGCCCCATAATAAAGGACCGTTAGAGGCTGGGCAAGTAGTTTCATTAACAATGAACAACGTTTTGCCAATCTGCTGAGATAATTAAATGAGCAACAAATGTAAGAAAGTAACTAAGTAAGATGATTTAACCCTTATAGCGCCCTTTCGGTTCCCACTGAATTTCAGCAGGCCGCCAGAACCGACTACAGTCAATCACAGTCGTACGTCGACAGACGTTGACCGCCGGTGCCGTCTATGGTCGTTTTCACACACGGACACATTGCTGCTGCCCTCTAGTGAACTAGTCAGAGGTATGAGTATGTGGCCGGGTTAGGCAAGGCAGCAAGTAACGTCTGCAGCCCAGTGGCGACGTCGCCTAGCTGCTGCAGCCGTCCCGTCCAAACACCAAACCAAACTTCACCGTCTTGTAGCATTGTGCATAATTATGGAGTATTCAGCATTGATTTTTTTTATTCATTCTGTCATGTTTTATATTATTGTTTTTGCTGTAAGTGGCATGAGCATTACCTAGTACTAATAGCAGTAGAACAGGTTCTGTATGTGGATGTCTAAAGACTGCTGGCTGAAATCTTCGATGACCCTGACAGCAGTAAATCAGCTGATGACAGTGATGCGGTCCTATTTGACAGCTGTGATAAATCACGAAGTGAAGCAAGTTATTGCTGGAGATTCTGATAAAAAGGTTGCACAAATGCCACCAGCCAAAAAAGTAGATCTAAGGCAGCATCTCAGCTGCAGCCAGTATTCACAGCAAGATCTCTCACACAATTACACAGAAACGTAGAGTACCTTGACATTAACAGTCTGGTCAAAGCCGTCCATCTGATTCAGTAGTTCCAGCAGGATCCTCTGTACCTCACGATCCGCTGTACACAGTCACAGCCAATCAATCAGGTGATCAGAAGATTCATTCGTGTGGTTGAAGTAATAAGAACCACACTGTATTTTACAAGCTCACCAGTTAAGCAATGTCGCACTTCCTTCAATCCCTAATCAGTCCTGTATCATAACATGGTGCCAAAACGTAAGGCACCGAATACTCGTGGTAGTGATGATTCCTAGCAAGGACCAGGTACCCGAACTCGTTTTTTTTTGCACCCAATACTAATAAAACCGATGAAAATCGCAGTTCTTGCAGCTTTTATGGCGAAATTCAACACTGCAATGGAGTTTAACATCAACCAATTTTGTTGATGGACTTATACATATCAGCTATAATAGACATATTATAGACGTTTTACGTGAAAAAATGTGGGAAAAAATATTGCGTAATCAAATGTGCATGTGTTACTTCACTGTCGTTTTCCTTTGCTTGCTCCAAAGCCAAAACCGGGTCCATGTACCCGGGTAGGTTCCTATAATGGGTAATACTGCAAATCACTAACTCCCAGCACCAAATGTCTCGCTCCGAAAGTCATAACTGCGTATTAAATGCTGACCTAATGATGGCAAAGTAAAAAAAACGTAAATTGCTTCACGAGCCTTACGGCCCATAGGGCGGCGCTGATCTCCATTTCCTAAGGCCCTCAGCCAGACACCAGTTTTACACTGCGAGACCACAGATACGGGGCCAGTGTATCGCACGCTGTGCCTGTTTACGTCCCAGCGGTGAAGCCAGTACCAAATTATACTGCTTGGTGACAGAGGCACATGTGTGTGAACAACTTGCCTAAGGTCGTTACCTGGCAGTGTCCCGGCGCGGAGTCGAACCTGTGCCTCTGAGTTACCTCAGGATTACAAGTCCGACACGTTACCGTTA
>Ga0056128_1010662_pt1 | contig 11420 bp, 4 predicted proteins | sample WorMetLIZISLAND2_FD_71113 | JGI IMG/M metagenome (GOLD analysis project Ga0056128, IMG submission 71113) | Marine gutless worms symbiont microbial communities from Max Planck institute for Marine Microbiology, Germany - Olavius geniculatus... ... | reverse complement strand
ATGACCTTGAACCCTAAAAATATTGATTTAGCGTGATTTTTTGGCGATTTTTGGCTGCAAAAGAGTGAATTACGACGAAATGGATGGAGATAGACTACGATTACCTGCGAACAGGAACTGCTATAGGCTTTCGCGCGTCTTGTGAGCTTTTCTCAAATTACTTGTTGAGTTTTGTGCATGCTTTGTCTTGTATGTGTAGGTATTAGGGTTGGTGAATAAAGATATGTGGGCTACCCTCCGTCTGCCATCATACCCCCAGAAATTTAGCGGCGGCAGCAGTTGTCACGGCAGAATCAACAGAATGCAGTCAGTGCGACGGACGGTAGGCCTGCCTGGGCGCGATGCAGTGTTGTGCGACGATCGACGCTCTGTGTGCAATAGTGCATGATAGCTGCTGATGTTGACGCAATTGTACTAGGAGCACGTCTCCATGACGGCAAGCTGCAGTCGCTGCTCAACAGATGGTGCCGGATAAGTGGTCCGTATGGCCATCGACCCAACACCATTGCACCGCCGCCAGCACAGACTGAGACCGGTCGATCTGCAGCATGTCCCATAGCTCTCTCTCCCTCTTTCTTTCTCCTCTTCTCCTTCTGTCAGTCGGGATGGCAGATTGTTGCGTTGCGTGTCGATGTCACGGGTCGCTGGATTTACCTTCCTGCAGCCGTCCACGCACCTCTGCAGGCTGCTGCTGCGAGTCGGCGCCGCTTTGGGCATCACGGGAATTAACTGTGTGAACTAATTTATCCTCCCATCTCTCACCACAGTGTCTGCAGTGTTACAACCGGCCGTAATCTAACTCCAGTCAAGTGCATGAAGACTGAAACGCGACTGGCATATGTTTATCACAAAAATGTCTCAAGCACAATAGAGTCATGGAATAAGCCAAAGAAGTTTACATAGAATAGCAGAGCTGCTATCTACATAAAGTTCTACGTTTCATCACGGTAGCGTACGACGCTTCGTGCGTTACGAAAGTAGGCAAGCTGGAGGTTACAATTTTAGGACAAACAGCTTCCGACAAAGAAAATTATTGGTGCTCAAAATGTCAATTATGCCTGTAAATTTTCTGAAAATAAAAAATTTTGGAAGCAATTTTTAAACTTTTGGAAAAAAAGTTTTCGGACAGACAAAAATTTAGGGGGAGAGCAATTGCCTCTGCCGGTTCCCCCGCCACGACTTCACCGGTTGCTAGCGTCACATGTAACACGAAGGTCCAATGATGATAGCGTATATGCGAAGGTATAAAGTCCATCCCGCAGCATCACACTCCAGTCATCATCTCGCCTGTGCCCGCGTTGTCACCAGCCGCCCTTGATCCCAACTGGGCGCTGATCGCAGCGAAGGCAGCGTTGCCAAAAATCAGCCGCCAGTCGCCGATCGACTTGAGCCCGGCGGGCGTACATTTATACTCTCACCCGGCTGCTGCTGCTGCTGCGACCACGCCACGGCAGTCGCTGTCGACCCAGCTGTTGGTTAAAAATTTATCGGCGCCACAGTCGGTCGGCCGATCGGTCCGTCCGTCGTGCGGTAGTCCGATTTATGGATGCCATGAAATCACGTGCGCTGCCTGTCATGGCAGACCACACGCTAATCACGCTGCAGAGAACCATTCATTCGATTTGATTACTTCGTCGTAGTATGGACTTATTTATACTTTGTGCTAAATATATACATTTTTATTCACCACCAATGATAATACAAGCAAAAATACAACTTAACTAAACATAACTAATAATGTTGTTGGCAGAATTCACACTAGCAATTGGCTAAATCTATCGACGAACGAGTTGCTACAATTTTGTGTTATTTGTTGGGAACATTAAGGTTGCTGCAAAAAAAACTAATAAATGTTCAAAAACTTTAAAAATTGAACAAAATGGAAAAATAATAATTGAATACAATAATCAATAAATGTGTTTTATTTTTAGTTTGCAGAACAACTTATCATATGAAAATGGTCAAGAAAGTTAACATTCTCTTATTTATCATTGCAAATATACAAGTGATTTTATTTTAGCTCATAATGAAAGAATGATAAATTTATATATGTGCAGACACGGTGTATAATTGTGCGCTTTAAATGCGACTAAACTCGATTTTTTATGTAAAATATTATACACGAATCTCCAACTTAACTACTATGATATTTACTATGATATCACTAATAAACGCCGATGCACGATTTTTTTCTCGGCAGTGTGACTTCTTGCGTCAGTTTAATATTTTATCGCACATCTTCTAAGTTTTTGTGTCTGTGCTGTTTGTTTAACAAAAAAATGCATCAAGCACGCCCACTTACAGTAACTCATCGGTATTTGGATGTCTATTTACTTCTTACAACGTGGCTACAAAGCAATACCGGTAAATGGAAGAGTGAACAAAAATTGTAAACAAAAGCAAAGAAACTAAGATTATGCAGCAACGCAGAAACAACGTTGAGATTCGACGGGGACAATATGTCTACATTGCCAGATTGAGTTTTGTATGGATATGAATAATGAAGAAGCTGCGACTGTGAGACAGCAAAAAGGTAAACAGATGACAGTCATTGACAAAAACTCATGCAGGTGAAAGATGGTGATTACGCAATCCTAGCATCTGTTGCGGCACATGTAGCCTCTATAGTCTTTCGTACCGCTACAGATGGTAGACCTACAGTGTAAGTAGTGTCAGCATCGTACATCGTATGCATTCCATTAATAATTAAGGCGACCATGTGCACGGTGTGGCCTACTTCCTGCGCTCAAAACGCCAAACCGGCTCATCCACGCATGCAAACGCAATGATATGGAGGCAGATCAAAGTACGTAAATTTTGATCTCCTATACAGCACAGCATAGCTGAGGGTTTGTTGTCCTGAAAATAATAGGCCTAAGCCTATTAGCACATGCAGTTATTGACCAGCAGTTTGGAACTCGACGTAATTCTACGACTTTGAAGAGCTTCTCTGCATCTTTTAACATTAATTGTTAAAACTATATTCTGGCAATGCTAGGTTGGCTTGATTGGAATACATGCGTTTTTGTTGCCCCACTGTTTTTGCCTGCAGAACGGTTTGTTTCATTTTTTAATTAGCTATATTTAGCCGACCGTACTTAAGTAACGGTCGAGCTATTGGTACGGTTGTCGTCCGTCTGTCTGTCCGTCGTCTGTAACGGAAATATTGCGACTAAGCGATAAATCGCAGGGGAAAACTTTTTACACGAATAATTAGCCCTGTATCATAAACTTAGGCATGCAAAATTTCAGCGATTTAGTGCAAAAAAACATTTTCAAATTCGGTGTTGAATGAAGGGGATATAAAAATGTGCGTTTTTCAACGGAAAACTGACCATATCTGGGAAACGGTGAGAGATTCGGGCAAAGTTGCTATTAATTACGAGCGCACTGCACATTGGCTTTGAAATGACATAAAAATCATCAACCTTGAATGACCTTGAAGGTCACTGACAACCAGTACGGTCGGTATTTTAGCGACAGTTGGGCTTCTTTGTTCGACAATGCCACGCCATTGTGTATGTACGATGCAATAGCTAGCTCAGAAATGATGCCATGTTTTCATTGCATATTGGTCTGTTATATTGGCTGATAAAATGCTCTATTGCTCTATAATGTATTTATTTTTGCTGAGTAAGATAACAATTAGAAAAAAAACTATAGTCTTGTTGGTACCCCTTCATTCATAGATGTAAAAATGTTTTTTACGTTTTTTATTCTTGCCACGTTTTTACGTTTTTTAACGTTTTTTTAAAATTTTGCTCAACGTTTTTTTATTTTAAAAAACGTGCATTGAATATCCCATCAAAAGCTTCATGAAGCACTTTTGGGATTACAGAAAGAAATTAATAAGTCATAGTGATGTAGTTTACTTGATTAGTCCAAATATACTAAATAAAACTTTTTAACTAGCATATTTAGTTAGTTTAATACTGTTGTTTTACGACCACACAGCTGAATTAAAATTAAATCAAGTTCTCTTTGTCTAAACAATTCCAGGTATACTGCGCTTACAGCATTAGGCGTTAGGCAAGAAGTTGAACACATTATGGCCAACGTTTTTTATTCAACGTTTTTTAAACGTTATTTTAATTCTTGCCACATTTTTACGTTTTTAACTTTTTTTTATTTTTCCTGGAACGTTTTTTTACATATATGCCTTCATCAACACCGTATAGCGTAACAGACATGGCAGCGGCGTCAATAAGTTGAAGAATGTGCCGTCATGATGACGTCAGGGTAGGTTCAGGTGTTTAATCATCGTCGTGACGTCATGCAATTGTTACGAGGCAGCACACCTGCTCAGTGCCGTATCGTGCAGGCAGTTTGTGGTTGATTGCTACCCCGGGCCGTGCCAGGTAAAGTCTCACCTGGGCAGGTGCGTTACAAGCTCTTTGATGCTGCATAGTGAAGCGACGACGACGACGACAGCGACTGATTTGCCACCGGACCATCTTGACCATTACGTCGTGTTGACGCCAGTCGCTGGCTGCGGCGCCGAGCACATGCGCAGACAGGTTTCGCCCGGTTTAATTAGTGCTCTGTCGACAGCGCCAGTAGTGCACGGCACAGCGTCAGTCAGTGTCGACAATTAGTTCAACCGAGCACGAAACATTTCACATTCACAAAGCTAACTGACTGTAAGCACTCGTCGTGCTGCTATCACGCATAGACATTTCTCCAGTCAGGTGATCGACTATGACTGACATACAGCCGCTGCATCACTTCAGTATCAGGACCCGCTGGCAGACTTGCAACATACAGTGCTGATACTTGCTAAAATGTCATTTCAAATGTATGTTTTACCGACATCGCAGATATGTATTGACGAATTTGTCTAACTAGTTAGTTGTTAGGCCCTACTGAGTTTATTGAGCGTTTTCTGCTGACGTGATGTATGATTATTACTCTATTAGTTTTGCCATTATTTCATGCATAGCTTTTGTTTCAGAAATTACTTTGGTGCCGTTGTCGTTTGATAGAAAGCGGTTAGTTGGCAACAGGACTGAAGCAAAGCAAAAGCAAGCGTCGGCAGATCTGAGAGCAGTAAACGTCGATTATGCGTCAGCTCCGCGCACCGCAACGAAGCGATGAGACGGACAATAGCTCTGCGCTGCAGTGCACCGTTCACGTTCTTTACTTTACAAATCAAATCGCGCTCTTCAACTCGAGACACTTATGAGGATTTATTGGATTATCATAGCGCTCTGCTCGGTTCGCCTTTCCACCGCCCGCCCAGTCTGACTTCCATTCCAACCCGTCTCACTCCGCCTCAGTCCGCTGTCTGTCTGCACCACACGGTCGGTCGGTCGGTCGGTCGGTCGGCGGTGCGTCGCCGGCGGGCTGGTAGCCCTGCTCCATCCACGATTCCGCTGATTTCCCTGGATGCCACTTGGTTCTCGGTGCCCGCCGGTGACGCCGACCTGGCCGCGGACGGACGGAAGGCCCGTCAAGGGACCGGGCAGCGATGATCGGTCGCTGGCCCGTCCGCCGTATAGCGCGACTGCACGGACGCACGGCTAGGTTGGGCGCTGGCTCTATTTGTCTTACGGTCGTTATGCCACCGCCGCGCTCTTTCACGCTCGTCGTCGCCGCGGCGCGCGTCCTCGCACCGCTATACCTTTGACAGCAGCAGCAGCAGCAGTAGAGGCGCGCTGCCACTGAGGCTGCTACTGAATGCCACTGTGACACATCATGCAGACTGCAGAGAACTATAGCACCAGCCGGCGCCAGCGTGCATACGTGCCTCGCATTTGTCATTCGCTTCTTCTTTGACTGCCGAGCTGCAAGAAACAGTAAACGAGTGCAAAACCTGCATCTCGCAGAGGTACCGCTCAGCGAACTGTAGGGCCTACATACCACGTACACTGTATGGTATCGTGCAGTTTATGGTCGGTCACGTTTGCAGCGTGCTTCTTTGTCGTTAGGCGACGCAATAGAACTGAAACAAAATTGCGCTACAGCGCTGTAAAATGCAGATGAACTCATTGCAGAAAAATGTATGATAAGCTTCTATACTAGCACGTCAAAGGCTATGAAGTTAGCAAGGTTGTGCACACAATACGGTGTCGAACACCACAATCAATGCCATGATACGATACGGTTTAATTCGGCTCACGTGGGTGATAGCTGCAAACAGCAACTTTGCATCAAAAATTGCGGCCAAACCGGTTAATATTGACACAGTATAGGAAATCGTCATCTCCCTATCTAACGGTACTATCGTTGACTCCCTACAACGCGCGGTTTGGCCACAATACATGCGTTACAAACAGTCGACAGACAAGCAGACAAACGACGCATCGTACCCAAGGCTCGACCTAACGGTCGGTGAAAAATGTGTCAGCGGCAGCAGCAGATGTTCGTGTGCAATTAAAGGGACAAGTCGTCGGTCGGACAAACAGACGCCGCTCGTGCGTCGCGCTGTCCGCTGCTGCAACTAATGCGTCTGCGCGCTCATGACAATGATGATGATGATGATACTGTGTGTGCTACACGTGTGTGCGTGTGGGTTAACTTGATAGCAGTGTCGCCGGCTGCGTGCAGGCATCAGGACAGAATGACCGGCAATTAAAGCATCGACAGGTAAACACCGCGGTCCCACGAGTGACCGTGACTGTGAGAAAGTGCGAGGACCAGCGATGATGATTGCTTGTGGTCAATCTGGTGGAGTGGGGTCCGATACGTGGAAGCCGAAGTTCTAACGATGCTACACAGAACGTGAACTGAACCGGACTGAAATGAGAGTTGCGAATTTAGCTCAGTTCAGTACTTCAGTTTATTTTCAATTCTGTCGCATGGACTGTATTAAGTCTATAGACGAACGAACTGGCAGTTCAGCTCATTTCATTTCTGTCGCTGTGTACACGTCCTTACCTAGTTAACATCGCTCCCGCTTACTCGCGCAGTCACAGCACGTAGATGTTGGTGCCGCGTTATCGGAGGATTGTCGGTCGTCGCAGACTCGGCGTGTATGCAACGCTCTCCAGAGCGAACGATCCAGACCCTCCCCCGCCTATAGCGGCGTGCGTTATGACGGGCGTGACTGGCGGGTCGTGTGTATCCATGGAGCAGGAACAAACATCGTCAGTGACCGGACCAAGATGACACTGCAGAGTGCAGACACTGCAGTGCAGACAGACGTCGACGACGATTCGACAAACACGCGCGGCGCACTGCATCCAATCCACAGCCCACAGCACAGCGTCAGTTAGTCCGGCGGCGTCGTCGGTTTAAAACAAAATTGAGGGAGAGAAAAGTTGTAATACTCCGACACACAGCTACACATTTCTGAGAGAGGACAGTCTGGGTGTTCAAAAGTTAAATAAACTTTCTTTTATAATTATTTTTGGAGCTAAAGTTCGTACTTTAAACAGAAAATTTTTGTAGAAGCAGAAACTTCTTCAACAGGCAAAAATCTATGGTGTTCAATTGCTTCTGCTTGGCCACGATGCTACTGAGTGGTCGTGACTGTCGGCCAATTGTTGTCTTTTAACAGTTGTGAAACTGTTATCATTATAAGTTTGTGTATATACTTTAGCACATTTTTATTCACCAGAATAAATAAACTGGTAGTCTAAAAATACGCACAAAGAACTGAATTTAACTTTAGCATACGACACATTAGCTTCATAACTTGGCATGTGTTTTTTCGCAAATTATTTTCAGCACACTGACATAAAAGTTGAAACCCGTCGCAATGCTTTCTGCTTTCATTATCTGATACGTTTCGGAGTTTCTCGCTTTTCTGAACGTTATTTTTCGTTATTTGATTGAAGAGACGTTTTTTCAATTCAAGGACATGTGCCACATGATAAAAAAACTATTGTTAATGTAGCCGTATGCCTCGTGTTAATTACAGTCACAGAGACTGTCACGTTATATTCGAGTACACGCATATACCTAAATGTTATTATACACGTTCTTTGTAAGTTTTCTTTTCTGTATCTTATCGTAGACCTATTTTATTCTTTGTTTTTATAACTGCTACCAATGTTTGGCGAAAAAGAAGCACAAGATTTTTTTAGCTCACGGCGCCAGTCAACAATAAACTGTCACAGAACTCGACACACTGCGGCTGGAAGGAGGTAGTGATCATTGATCAGCTGCTGTCGGCGATTTAATTACGAGTTTCGCGCTGACAGTTAGAGACATAAATGGAGCAATAAATTCGTGACATCACTCCACACGATGCAGTCAGTCACTGCGCTGTGCCATGGCTGAAGACGGTGCGGCATAATCGTCTGAATGTCACACCGCGTTAGTGTCTCTGTGGCAGTTTCACGCCGTCCAGCGTAATATAAACAGTTGGCGCGGAGGGAGCGAGCGATTGCGAGGACAGAAGGTCAATAATTCCTGCAGTAAGCTACGAGTAGGGCGACGATTGTGTCAGTCGGTCCAGTCAGTCAGTCGGTCGGCACACACACACATTGAACGAGTGTTGTGAGAAAGACGTCGTATGGCGTGGCTTGTCACGCGCAGTGTGATGCCAAGGCAACTGCATGGCTCGGTTAGATGAATGCCTCGTCTATACGATGAAGCTGGCTTGATGTGCTAGCTCGACGAGCGCTCGTCAAGCCAACTTTGTCGTGTAAACAGGATATAATGCTAATGGCAACCAATGACTGGACGAAGAACTGCAAGCAGATAATGTACTCGACTTGAGACCGTAATGAAAGTCGCGAGATAATTGCGACATACGTATTAAATGACAGCACTCCGTCTTTAGCTGCAAACTTTTGGCTAAAGGCTTAACGCTACCTGTAAACGATAAACTACCCAAAACTCATCGACTGGGTAACATACATACTTTTAGACAAAATACAGTACGACCTTTTTTCTACAGTTTACAGCGTCTTTAATTTTGTGTAGAATTACCGCCTACCAAACTACAGAACTTAAGCTTTTGCTTTCTCACCCACCAAACTGATTCTTACATTTTTTGTGATTTTGTCTACAGTGCGGTATGATATGGTACGTTTATACTAGTTTCTTGGGCGGATAATTTGAGTCGTTTGCAATGGGCGTTAGGCGCTAGAACCAGCGAGGTCTTCTGCACTATTCCACGCAGCACATCACGCGCTGATGCCGTAGCGTCACAGCCTCGGCATCAACGGTCGCTCCCAGCACGTCACAATTTGACCGGGTCGCCGGATCAGTGGACAGTCAACTGGCGAATCCTTCAATTCAATTGTCTCGCTGAAAGGACCGTGCAGGCGATGGCGACCAGTAAGCATGCGCTGCCGGCTAATTGTTACAGCCGCGCCGTGCCGCCAGCGCTAAGCTAGCGCTAAGCCGCGGCTTCTAATCCGCTTAATCGCCCGACCCCCTCACTGCTGGCGCTGGATGGCAGTATTTATGCATATCGGACGGACGGGCGGGTGGATCGCTCATGGACACGAATACGTATAGACCAGTGGCGGACTGAGTCGATAGCCTGGCTCAGTATTCGGTCGGTACTCGATACATGGACGCACGTATCTCGCTTTAACCGTTCTGTTCGTCGCTGTCTGTGGCTGTAAATCAGAAATGGAATTGAATTGGTTCTTAACAAAAACCTGGGTTTCTGTTTTTTTCCGAAAAAAAACTTAAAATTTCCAGAGTTTACACTTTAAATATTTTAGGTTTTTTCATTTGTTGGGCAATTTATAATACAAACGTAATTTGAGTTCGTATTTTAATCGTGATTTTTGTGTTCTGATGTCATCTCATTCACTCTACGAGAACGAAGTTACATGAAAAATGGCGGCGTTGGCGCGTAGGTCATAGGATGTTTTCATTGAATTTTAAAATTTGTTTACCTTATCTTTTAACACCAAAACCTAAAAAAAGATTTTGAAACATGCAAAAGTAAAAACTTTTTTCAAACCATAGGTTTTTCCAGCCCTGCTCTTTTAGGCCTATTTGCTCGAGTGATCCGCCAATCAACCGCTTGAAGTTGATGTTGTCAAATGTTTCTTTATTCTTTGATTCCGCATTTTTTATCCACTGCGTCGATATGGTCTTATAGTCTTGGGATTTCAGCGTCATCGACTATTTTGTTTCACAAAAGCATTGTGCTGCACGGCGCAGTTGATTAGGTAGACGCAATGATCTGAGAGACTGGGATCAAGAAAAACGTTGCAAAGTTTTTGGCACGGAAGAGTGATGCAACATTGAGTTAACTTGCAGGGTTAATAGATGTGTGTACTGTGTAGCTTTTCTTGTGAAACGATCTCAGAGTTACGAAGAATATAACCGTTTAAGCCTACATGGTGGGCCAAAAAGTAAGCTATTGTACTTTTTCCATATTTTCAGTAAATATTGACCAATCTTCACATTTTTACCTGTAGACTTTGAAAAAAATTTGCTACTCAGAGACATGCAACACCACACATATTATGTCACTACACTACCTTGTAAAATATGAATATCTAAAAACGTACAATATTTACATATGGTAATGAGGTCGAGTCGAGTGGTGAATTTTTAAAGTATTTAAGTAAAATGTTAAATACAAGTTTCAAAAAAAATTAGGTGTAGCTACAAAGTAAGTTTTCGTGTTTCAAAAAATAGCACTCAGCTTGTAAGGCCGCACAATTAAAATACATTGCTCTGTATGCTCATGCAGTTAACTGAGCAAGATTGCAGCCATCAACTAGCATTAATGTACATTAAAAATTACTGCACGGCAAAATCGTTGAAATTATTTGAAAGAAAAATGTTTAACATATCCACCAATGTTTTTGACATTCACTTTAACTCATATTTTGACACTTAAGTTAAATACTTCAAAAATTTACTACTAGGCCTTTTGTCCAACTGTAGATATTGCACGTTTTTGGATATTTATATTTTACAACGTAGTGTAACGACATAATAAGTGTGATGTGCATGCCACTGAGTAGCAATTTTTTACAGTGTCCACTGGTAAAAATTGTGAACATTGATCAATATTTAGCGAAGATATGGACAAAATACAATAGCTTAGTTTTTTGTTCACCCTGTATACGACTCGAGTGTACAGGGTGCGGCAAAAAAGTGGACCCCTAAAGTTTTTCGCTGTTTTCTCAGCAACCGTTTCAGTTCTGTGCGCTGCTCACAGCGCGCAACGCCGCGCAGCGCACAGAACTGGCTGCGGGCCAGCTGTTCAGATACCATCACGAAAGACCAATGGCCTCCAAATTCTTCGAATATAAACCCAATGGACTATCACGTATGGGGTGCAATGCTGGAGGCTTACCGCAAGCTTAAATCACAGCCAAAAACAAGCGCCAAACTTAAGGAAGCGCTTCAGGTTATCTGGGGCAACCTACCACAGGGATCGACAAGGCTGTAAAAGATTTCTCAAATAAGGCGACTGGAGGCTGGTGTTGTAGCTTGGAGCTGGCGGTGAACACTTCGAACATTCGCAGTGACAATGGAATTCTGGCATCTGATCA
>Ga0056128_1010661_pt1 | contig 11421 bp, 7 predicted proteins | sample WorMetLIZISLAND2_FD_71113 | JGI IMG/M metagenome (GOLD analysis project Ga0056128, IMG submission 71113) | Marine gutless worms symbiont microbial communities from Max Planck institute for Marine Microbiology, Germany - Olavius geniculatus... ... | reverse complement strand
AAACATGTTTGACATCAAATACGTTTGTAATAATTTTGTTTACCTTTGTACAATAGTTTATTCAGCTGCTAATCAAAACAAAAAAAACATGTCATGACGCTCGAAATGACGTAATTATACCGATCTCGTGCAAGCACGTGAACGAGACTGCTAGATAAGAAAGCCGTATCTGCGAGGTAGTGCACGTTAAAAGGCTGTAACTGCAGTGTTGTACTGGGGAAGAAAGCCGTATGTACATACGGCCTTTTAGTATACGGCCTTTTAGCTTGGCATGACAGCCAGGTTTTGCAGATACGGCCTATTTGTTTTGCTTTTTTCACCACTTTAGACAGCAGTTATGGCTTTCTTGCTTTGCACACAGTTAAATAATGGCGTACACAACTACCTGGTGGCAAAAGCTCATTTTGTGCAAAAAATGCAGATACGGCCTTTTTGCTCAGCACGGCAGAATTTGTATAGCGCATCGTCGCAAACACGCCTCTAATGCGCTTTTGTCACTAACCAGAGCCGCCTGCCGCACGGCCACCATGTGCAGCCTGCAGACACAAGCTGGCGCAGCGGCCGACTAGGCAACCCCAGTCAGCTGTACCAAGGTCCCCACCTTCCGTAAGTCATGTAAATGAGTTGCTACTCATTTTACCGTCCTACGGAGGGCAGAAGGCTGAGTCGACCTAGCTGGCAGGCTTCGCACCGAGATGATTTACCTGCCCGCAGGCAGTCACCGATCGCAGTACTAACACTCCAAATGCACTGCACTAATACCATGTTCAATGTGTCAAGTTCTCATCTGTTGTAGTTCTTGAGATATCAAGATTCATTACTTGTAATCCTCCAGTTAGCCACCCAGTAACCTCACCTCACTAAGGAATAGCAGCCAGACAACACAGCCATTTTCAGGTCTGCTTGGCTGAGCTATTTACCAAATGTTTTACAGCAGACATCTACAGCAGTAGGCATTTCATAATTTGACCACAACTTCCATATAAAGTCCAATTTTTGCATCTTTTCTGTCATGATTATTACCATACAGCAATGAGAAAAACTTTCCATCTGAAACCAGATAGCTAAAAATAGAAAAACCGCAGTGAGTTCTGTAAATATCAGTCCGGTAGAACCTTGACTAGTAGCATTCAGATCACAAAACCTAATTGGTTCACTGTGGTCCCAAAATGCACAGAATGACAGATATTCGAAGAAAATCCACTGATGCATAACCATCCATCCAACAATCAAAACATATTTACATAATGCCTTATATTACAAACAAATCATAGGTGCATGGATATTATAGTAATACAATATCAGAGACAGACACATAAAAACACACAATGCAATAGCATAAAAGTGTCCCCACCGTGGTCAGCCACCTTGTCGTGGTGGTGGGGCTTTGCACCCATGACCCGAAAGATTTCTAAAATCTGGAGGCGAGGAGCTGACTAAGTGCTGACCAAAACGTGAGAGCAGATTGCTGCATGTTACCAGTGCTTTGTGCTGGTTTCGGCTCCACAGCCGTCCGTTTACGGCTTTACAGCCGTCTGTTTACGGCTTCATAGCCGTCTACGGCTTTATAGCCACTACCTGTAATCTTGTGGTTACATTCGAGGATGCGCATTGGGCCGAGCTGATACGGCCTCAGCGCTGGGCAGGTGTAAGAGCCTGCCCACCCCAGAGGAAAGGTAAGCATAAAAGTGTTACAGCTACAAGCTAAATGGCTGCTGACCTGAGTAAGATATCGTTCGAGAAATGCCTTTGCCGACAGTTCGTGGCTAATGCACTGAGCCAGATGCTGCAGAACGGATTCCATCGTATGCCGAGGCTGCTGGCGAGTGACGCGCAGGTACTTCTGCAGAGCTCGTGCCATCGTTGGGAATATTGCCTGTGCTGCTTCGTCTGGACCCATCGGCTTACCCGTTACTGCACAACAATTATTACCACATTACAGTTAAAGTTAAGGTTAAAAACGAACTTATAAAGCGCCATAAAAACTAAACGTGTGTAAAGATACAGAGGCGCTGGCTACGTTACAGATAAACCACTGTTTTCAAAAGCAACAGTAAACAGATGTGTCTTGAGTCGACGACGGAATGCAGGCAAACTGTTTGCTTCAATGACTGAAATTGGAAGATTGTTCCAGATAGCTGGTACGGCTGAACTAAAAGCACGGCTGCCGTATGCAGCTCGGGTACGTGGTGCTTGGAGTAGAGGACGAGTTGATGAGCGCAATGTCATCGATGAACCAGGGTGTTCACTGTCATTGCAGATCAGTTCAAAAATGTGATCCAAGTGAGCCGAATGTTCTACTAACACTCCTACTCAACAAACCATTTTGTACTCAATTAAACAATCAGAAAATATCTGTATAGTGCCATATGTTGCAAACAGATCGGAGGCAAGTGACGACTAATGGCAGTATAAAACAATATCAAAGGGTACAGTCTTCAAATTATGCTGAAAATTGCAGATAAGTTCAGTGAGTGAGTGAGTAGGGTTTAACGTCCCCCCCGACACAGTATAGGTCATTTTGGGGACGGCCTTTGCAGGCAAAATTGCAGGTACACATAATAACAAAACAAAAAGTTTAACCTTTATGAAACACAATTTAAAACAAAGAGCAACCTAAGGTAAGTTCAACTAGTCTACAGTTATATATGACAATGAGTTTGAGACTGAAAGAGCGGCACATAAGCTGAAAGCTTTTGCTGACAGCACTAACCCCATCCAAGTTCTAAGCTGGTTCTCTAACATGCCTCCCTCGCAACATAATAGCCATTAAATCAGATAATATCATACCAATATCATACCACCGAAAGCAGGCAAAAAACTCACCCGTAATTATTTTTCACTGTGAAAGGTAACACATCACTGACCCAGACCACAGCTATTGAATTTGCAGATATGAAAATAATGATGCGCAAAGCCAATGTAAATTTGTTTTGAGCAAAGCAGCTCAATAATTTGCAACTGCAGGAGAACAATCCACAAAAGTTGCTTTAATGTTCAGCAGAACCACTCACGACCACGTCTGACTAATTGCAATAAAAAATAAAAAGCTAAAAAACAGAAATGGCTACATAAATCAATGATGCATTAAATATCTGAAACAAACCCTAGCAAGAAAAAATAAGCCTGCGAAGCATGACATACTGGGTTCTCTCTGGAGTCGTTTGATGTGCGTGAATGCCTCTTCGGCCGCCACGACGAGGCGAGCTCGACGTCTCTTCACCCGGCGTTCATACTCCTGCTCATCGTAGAAACGTTCATTGTGTCCCGTCAGCGCATCCCTCTGACCGCTGTGTGCTGCGGCCAGCATCCCATGAGCACCAGACACAGGCGCTGAACCTAGCACCTGAGCACTAGCAGGACCTGATTCACCCATGCCATCCACATCATACACCTGTACGACATCAACAACAGCGACAAGATTTACACACAAGAACAGGCCTGCTGAGTGGAAACTCATCTACTTTGTAGAACTAACTCTGAGCTGGTGAAGTTTAAACTCAATTAAAGGTCAATGGCCACGATCAAACTCACTTGAAAAATTTATGTAGACCTCAATTAGATATTTCACCTTGCCTAGATATAATATGATGATTTAAGCTGCTTTATCAATGTATGAAATTAATGCCTGAATATAACAAAAAATGGCGTTACGTTACGTTATGCAAGAAAAATCCTAATCTTGGAAGCGGCCGGAAGTGACGGCACTGCGTGTACCCAGTCAATGTTTACCAATTAATTTTAATATTTTTATTGGCAAAAAATACTGTGTCCCATGACAATTGCAGCAGTTCATAGGTAGACAATGTGATTTCATAATGCTTATGTTTCTGAGCATATTTTGCATTGATTACGGGTACACGCTGTGATGTCATCAGCCTGTCAACATGGCATCTTGTTTTCTGAGTCATTTTCGTAGATCGGCGATTTCAAGGATAAGTTTCTTTGTGTTGACAAAACGCTGGGTGCTAACATTACTGCCAAAATTCTCAGACAATTGTGCTCTTTTAGGAAAATGGTAAGTTAATTTTGGTGTCCATGGACCTTTAAGCTAGGATATAGGATCTAGCACAATGGCTGCCTCCATTAACAACCGGGTCAAACTTACTCGTGTTCATTCAAACATCATTAAACAAACCTTAAACTCGGTCATTCGCCGAGAGTTCCGCCGAGCGATGCTCTCCAGGTAAGGGTTGTACGTCTCAAAGTCACGGTAATAACGATCGAGGCACCACGAAGCAAGGCGCTGCACGCTGAGCTGTCCAACGGTGTAGGTCCGCGAGACTCCGTCTGGTGAGCGCATCACTTTGACTGCAAACTGAGCCTGTAAATGACGCACCTCCAGCAGAATGACTGCCAGGTAATGAATGAACAACAACGCATCCACCAGTGATGACGCATATCTCACAACAATGACGTAGTCATCGTCAGCTGTAACGCAAGCAGCATTTCATCAAAAAGCTCTGTAACATGTAACCAAACTGGGTATAAAATGTCATGCAGAACAAACAATACAGCTGCTAATAAAGTCAGCCAAATGGCCAAACATCTGGAAACTAGAAAATGCTACCGAGGATTATATTGTTTCATTATTGGTTGCCTATGGAAATGAAATTTATTATATAAATAAAATGTTCTAAAAAAATCCAGGATCCAGATCATGATCGTTATAGTAGTGATTGTGACAGCCACCAAAATTTAACCGATTGGTCACTGGGCCAAAAAGAAGTTCATCACAGACTCCTACAGAGTCTCACTGCATCTAAACATAAAACCCAAGCTTCTCAGCAGACATAAATGCAAACTATCTCCAAAAAATGATATGCAGGCTACCGGCAGGATCAAGTTGACTATAACTCTGCTCGTCAACTTCAGAGCCACCAGCAGGCTTGTAGATTCGGAAACCATAGAACAGCCAGAATGAGAAGGTCAGAACAAAGCTGAGGACAAGCACGCCAGAACGCGAGACAGCAAGGCGAGGCATTGTGGCCCGCGGCTGACGAATAAACAGCGCCCAGGCGCCAGCAGCCAGAATCAGCAGCTTAAACCCAATGGCAATCAGCATGCCTTCGCAGTCCGGACGACAGACATTTAACTGCCATCCACCAATCCCAACTCTCGGCAGCACAAGCATGGCAATCGGTGATAGAAATGCAACTAATCCGATGAAACTGGCAAAGACAGTGCCAGCGTAGCGAGCACATCGAAACCCGATGCTATTCTCCAAGTCCTTGCTCTCGTCGACGTCTTCCAGTGAATAGTTGAACTCGCTAGTGGCTCCAGTTAGCACGGTCATCGTCTCGCCCCATTGGCTGCCGCGGTCATCACCGTCGGCAACCGGCACTCGGCGATGGACTCGACTCACCCGAGCCGACCGGTCATCACGATCTGTATCTGGGTCTGTTTCATACGGGCCGCGGAGACGATGCTGTTCTGCTGTAGCTTCGTTACGCTCCGAGTATCCACCGCCACCTCGGTGACGATGTGGCCGGTGATGACGATGCTGATGACGGTGGTTCTGCAACCGCTGCGGTGGCTCACTGCGCGCCGATCTCACCGACTCAGTCTCCATCGTTGTAAACTAAGAATGGGACAATCTGCAAACAAACATATAACAAAGAACTAGGGTTAGAACGATGCTAGCATTGGGGCATTGATGCATCAAGATATACGCATCCTTAGTGATAAAATAAGGGCAAGCTTTATACGCCGCTTATTGGTCCAGAAAAGTGACTGCGTACAATGGATATCAACATCCAACTTTTGCCCATTGCCACATCTGCAGATCCGCCTTTTACCATCGCCCTAGTCTAATGTTTAAGCCTTTCAATCTGAAATATGAGCCGTGTATAACAGACTACCATCGTCCCACCTAACGCTGTAATTAAGTTGTAATTTACTACTTTTACAATATTCTAACCATATTCCTAACCCTAACCCTAGTTTTAACCCTAATCTCAAACCCAACTCTAGCCTCAACCCTGTTACGACATCTGCAGATCCGCTTTTTGCCATCGTTCTACTCCTACGCCTACTGCTCGGGACTCGGCAATCGGCATTGATGCTGAACTAGATAGTCCCTACTGTAATCAATAAGCATAAAATGCGTACATCTTAATAAGTTAAACTTTAACTAAAAGCTACCTCAACAAGCACTTTTGATTAAGCAACATTTAATTCAAACTATTATACAAAGTAAAGTAAAATCCGCCATATTGAACGCGTAACGTAGAATAGGAAATTCATGATTGACAGCAGCAGGTGTCCGTGAACAAAAATAAGTAACCACTAACGTGTCATTTACTCGTGTTTCGTGTCTCAAGCGCTCGAAGTCGGGCTTGAAAAAAACTGTTTTTATAGGAAAGTAATAAGTTTCAAGTTTTAGGTTATTTGGTTTAGTTTCTAATAAACATCGTACACAAAATTAAGACACAGAAAATCATCTTATTTTAGTACACCTTGTCAGTTACATTTTTTCTATAGCAAGATGAAATCATGATGGAAATATAAAATAAAATGATTATGTAATAAATTTCACAATAAACAACAAGATAAAAAAAACTTTAAAATTGTACTTTTAGAACTTATTAGAGTTTTTAAAAACTTATACTCTTTGGACCAATTTTTCAGTCCTGCTTGAACTTTACTTTCGCTTCATTTAGTCCTACAGAACAGTATATTTTATGAAGGCAAATAGCACATGATTGTAGGTTAAACAGTACTTCTTACCAAATAACTGTCTGAAAAAAAACATTCAGACTTGCTGCAACTTTCCATTCCCCAAAATGGGAGTATTTGGCTGCACGTACCCTCAAATCGCTATCGAATGCAAAGATCTAAATAATGGTGTACAAAACCAATGCAGACGTGTAATGCAAAGCTGCATTTACAACTTTCTTCTATAGCAGAACACTCAACAAAATTTGCTCTTATGTATTGTGAACTGCAGGGATGTGAGTTTTAGTTTTCATTATTATTCTTTATTTTTTACCTTTTCAGTTTTTTCTTATCTTTTTTTTTCTTTTTCTTATTTTTCGAATTTTGTCAGTTTTATATTCGACACTATGTTTGTTCTCAATATCTCTCATTTCATCATCATTTTTTCATTCCAATCTCAAAACTTTTCTTTTTCTCAAATCCTATATGCTCAATAGACATCTGGCTATTAGGACCCGCTCACTGTTTTTATGTTTACTGTTATTATTTTCAGTTTTTTTCTGATTTTTAGTCTTCATTATTATTCTTTACGTCTTTTTCAGTTTTTCTCTCTTATTTTAGTTTTCTTTACTTCAGTCTTTTTTCGAATTTTGGCAGTTTTACATTTAAAAGTATATCTATTTTTAGTATCTCTCACTTCATTTTCTTTTCAACATTTCAGTTCTTTGTAGTTTATGTGCTAGATTAAACTGACAGTTTGTCTGTCAGTTTTTGAGTGCAAATTTATGATTGTATTGTATTGTATTACACGAGACCTTCTCCGAGACCGAGACGTTCAAAATTTTGTCCGAGACGAGACGTTGCAGCTTCCGAGACGCTGGCCGATACCTTGAATCTTCCGAGACTCTCGAGTCTCGGAGCTTCAAAGTCTCGCCGAGACGTTTTGCCGTGACATATGGCGAAACATATTGACAGTGAAAAATAAATTATAAGAATTGATTAAATCGCACCATGGTAAGCGCTTTCTATCTGTGATATTGTGGATTTTGCACTTTATTTTGACAATTGTCGCTGAATAATTAACGGCTTGCACAATAAAGAATTGCAACTGCAGTGCCATAGACATGAGCCATTATGTTTATCGCAATTTGCAAGCAACTGAAATTAGTAAACTACAGCTGATTATGTAGCCTTGTACATCGATCGTCTACAGGGTGCGGCAAAAAAGTGGACCCCTAAAATGCAATTTGGCGCATTTTAGCGTTAATAGATGAGATCTGGTGTGGCAACAATTATAATTATTTTCCGAAAAAATAAACTCACCAAATTGGCAAATTTCGTGCAGTTTATACGTATGCTTATGTTTTGTCTGAAGTGGGAGGGGGGGGGCTGGGCCCCCCTTGGCCATGACACTGTGCAGGAGCACTTGTCATCGTAGTAAATAGGCCTAAGCATAAAACTGTGCACTACGTTTTTATTAAAACTGATATTAATTACGCAATTGTTAAACCTCAACTTAACCGTGTATAAATCTTCACAGAACGCAGAATTAATGCCAGACGTAAATGCCAGATGAATCAGTGAATGATGGATATTGATGTCCGTGCTGGCATCGGCCTAATAAGTTGGGTCCTTTAAGACTGATGGAGAAAAAATTAATTCTGGTCCAATTCAGTTCAACGATATATTCAGCTGACAAAAGTTGTGTACTTTTTCCAATTATCTGTTGAAAGATAAGCTGCTGATAACTTGCAGCAATGCAACACTTCAGCAGCAGCAATGTGAAGGGTAGATCTAGGGGGTCCAAAATTACTGTGCTAGATTTTCTTCACATAGCAAAAACACGAAATTTGATGTCACCACGATCGACGTAGTATTCTGGTGCAGCAAAATGCTCTACATTCCTGTTAGGGGAGCTCGCATAGCTTCCCCAGACCTCCTAGCTGCGTTGATCGAGAGCCTGAGAGGGTTTACTCGTAGGGGGGGGGAGTCAAAATCTGAAGTCACGCTGCTTGCCCTCCAAATGCAACCTGCATCATGGCGGCGAGCGTGGGAATGGCACTGTGTCATATGAAATCTGATCACACATGTTGCGCAGAGTCGGCATACTGCTTGTGGTATATATGCTGTGGTGCAATGCCGTGGATTGTATACAAAAAATACAGTAGACGTTCTGCTCAGTGCTCTCCATTTTTATGCAGAAATGTCATGGCAAAAACCATCGATGTATATGTATGTCTTGCCAAAAATTTACTTATTTCAAATGTATATGTCACACTATTCACCAGCGTGATGCTAAAAACAGTAGTATTAAAGCACAACAGTAGCAAATAACAGAAGACTGTGTATGCCAAATTATTTGGTACTTTTTAGCAGACTCAATCAAAAGATTTTCAAGACACGGTGGTTGCATGCACATACTGAATACAGAAGAAACTATCTTTGCATTTATGCATAAATCATGACACCATTAATAAGTCAATCACATTATATTACACATTTCTCTAACAGTGACAGCTCAACATGTCCGATTTTCAAGGTCCACTTCACTGGAGAGATCCTGCATCTTGACGGCTACCACCTTTGGTGAGACATACGAACCCATACCACTGGCTCTTTCTGCTTCCGCCTGCGAGTAGGCCTCCACAGCAAGTGCTTTTAACCTACACATATTACTCCAAAATCAGATCTCCTCCAGAATTCAACACCCAACAAGAAATACTTTTGATTGCAACCAATCTAATGCATACTCCACACACGTTAACTGCTGATACCACAAACACTACTATAGTGATGACTCGATATCAGGGTTTCAATTTTGATATGATATCGATACAAAATTTTACAAAATATCATAATATCGATATTTTTTATAACAATAAGTATGAAAATCTTATGCAATCACTCACAGAAACAAGATGTGGACATTGAGCACAGCAGTATGCTTTACACAGGGACTAAAAATGTGTGAGCGAACTTAATTACCTAAACTAAAGCAACTAAAGACTGTCATAAGCGGCGTTAAATTATGATACTACACCGTGACCCATAATTAGCAGCCCTCTAAAGATAAGTTAGTGTAGAATCGTTAATACTTGATGGGTTTTAAGAAAATTGAAAACAGTCATTGAACTATGATTTAAAGTTTAAGCTCAAAGTGGCCACTTTTGACCCAAATGCAAGCTCTTAGTTTAAGGCAGGGATGCTGCTGTTTGATCCCTTTGTCAATAACAACGTATTGAACTTAAGCTTAATGTAAACAAACTCTGACATCATAACGACGTTACACTGAGCATACATGGCAAAGTGCATACGTCATAAATTAATGGGTGTGACCGTAGGCAATGTAATGATAGTGCAGTTGAAATCCATGAACTACAAACTAAATTAGGCATGTTTGAAGCACGGAGTGGTGCTAATTTTGGAACATGATGTACATTGTTAGTTTGCTATGGTTACTTTTGTCGTTTTCTTCATTTATTGTCGTTATTTTGGTAATGCACCAAAGAAAAACTAACGATAACAGATGTAAACATTAACAATTACTCGTGGTGCCGTTTTGTAACAGTTCTGCCAAAAAATAATTAGTTGATTAAGTTATTCTGTATATATTCACTGTATGAAATTAACCAGTACCGACATTACGAATACTGAAATAATATAAACACTTGACATAAAATGTCGCTATATATCACAAATATTGTGATATTATATAAAAAAAACATCTCAATATATCGAAAAATTCAATATTTTTTCAACGATGCGGTATGATACATCATAATCGAAAATGATATATTGAGTCATCACTACTCTACTACTGCTGCTGCTGCTGCTGCTAACTACTACAACTAAAACTGCAACCACTACTAGTGCTACACAGCTACAACTACAACTAAAGATCCGAGACATATCTCTTACACAAGCTGAGTTATAGCCCATTTCGTCTCAAATTTGGTTGCCATCAATCAGGATAAAATTTAATTGGCAGCATTCAATGGCCCAACCCAAATTTTTTAGTGCGTGTTAATTTTTTAACATGCATTAATTTACTAACACGTTAACACGTCAATTGATGTGCTAATTTGACAGCTCTATTCAGAACATATCTGCATCAATAGAGAAAAGTACACAGTAACAATTTATGTAAGGGTCATCCATAAAAAATGCCAACACCGAAAGGAACGGCTGGGTAAGCCAAAATACAAACAAAGTAAACAAGAATATAGAGGAATTTCAGCACAAGCAGACATCCACATTTACACAGCATGCAGGCAAAGAAGACAATGGGTCACTTCACTTTTTGACTTAGACTTTCGCTGAGTCTTTTCGCTGAGCGAAAGCTAAACCTGAACGTTAAAGTCTGTACTTAGACCACAGTTCAACTAAACTTTGGTCTAAGTCTACTGACTTAAACCAAAACAATTAAAAATGGCAAAAAACCCGTAAACCTAACAGGAAATAAATCAACCATTCATGCTTGGACTTGCTTATTTAATTGCGCCGCGCACGCAAATAACGTAATTATGTAACATTTGACGTCACTGCATATTTATTACGGCGTTTATTTTTCATACCAGACTGCTTTAATTTTCTTAAGTATCCGTATGCATAGGACTGTAAATAGTCGCCATGTTTTCACTCAGCTGAAGTCAAAAGTTGAAGTGGATTCAGGCTCAGCGAAAGTTAAGCCCTAAGGGCTAAAGCTATCTCTTCCATGCAAATCGAACCGACTTTAGCCAGGTTAGTTCGGCTCAGCTTTGGTCT
>Ga0056128_1010660_pt1 | contig 11421 bp, 8 predicted proteins | sample WorMetLIZISLAND2_FD_71113 | JGI IMG/M metagenome (GOLD analysis project Ga0056128, IMG submission 71113) | Marine gutless worms symbiont microbial communities from Max Planck institute for Marine Microbiology, Germany - Olavius geniculatus... ... | reverse complement strand
CCAGATTTGGGGGAATAGAAGCCACTGGTCCTGTTACCAATAGAATCTCTGCATAATGAATTAATATATTGTACTATAGGATGTTGAATGCCGCTGCAATGCCACCAAGTGTATTATTTTGTTTAGTTCACTGTACGTTGTTTTCTTTTCTGATGAAAAGTGCAAAGTTATTTTTCAAATTATGCATGTCCTATGTACTTTTGGCTTGAATCGTCGCCATGCTGGCTCCAACCACCAATACGTGTGGCCACATATTTATTTAATTTACTCAATTAATAACAGTTTGCATAAGTAACAGCATAATAGAGGAGAAAGATACTGCATTAGTTTATTACCGGCATACCAATCTACAGTCTTTCACGGGCACACTCTGCAGACAATTTGCGATAATGTGATTATTATACATCCCACCACACCATAAATGCGTCTTTACACTATCGTGTGAAATATCAATGAAATATGCCTACACATCGATAATAACAAACATCTTGGTAAAATTGAAAAAAAAACACTTCAGACCAACATTGCAGTGAATGGTCTGTATGACACTTGACTGTGTGGGTATAACACAGTCTAGTGTCATACGAACATTCATCGCAATGTTGGTCTGAAGCATTTTTTCATTTATGTAAATTTTTATTATCGTTAGTTTTTGCTTACATTTATATTTCACAAGGTAGTGTAGAGAGACATTTATGGTGTGGTGGGATGTATAATAATCACAGTATTGCAAATTGTCTGCAGAGTGTGCCAGTGAAAGAATTTTGAAAAATCGGTCAATAATTGGCGAAGATATGGACAAAAGTAAAGTGGCACGTTTTTTATGGCCCAGGGTGTACAACACATTACAGTACACAGTTTTACCCATATGGCTGGTGATGTGTAAACCAATGCACTAACTCACAAACCAGAAATTGAACGATGCTGTGAATTAAATGCAGTAAGCAGAAAAATTGAATTTAATTTAGTTTGTAACGTTAATTACAACATCACTGCCGGAGCAACATCATAGATACAGGGCTTGACAAATCTATTCTACGTGATCCCTGACAAAAGACTAACTAAATTAAATAATACAAAGAAGAAAAAGTATTGAACAACAAGCAGGACCGAAGAAGTTGTAATGCGACAAAATGCTAAATAGTTCCAACAGTTGTATCAAAACAATGAAAACTAAGCAATGCAATAGATGCAAGCATTTATCAAATAATATATTCTAGAGATAGAACAGATGAAAAGCTTGCTGAATGCAACAATTTAATCAAAGTAATCGTATACATATGTTAAAGTTTAACAAAGTGTGTTAGTTAACATGCACACAAGTTACAGCTGAGGTATTCAGTGGCACTGGCATAATCAAACCACCTCTCTCTCTCCAACTAACATAAGTAAACTTTTTCAGTACGAAATTGTCGTCCATCAGCATGCAAAGTTACGCCTCGTTTTCTGGCTAATATGGATAATCGACGTTTCTGTGCATTTTTGCTTACAGAATGAAATTTGTTTTACATCGAAATGAATTCTGGGTCAGGCTCTACCTAGAAGGAATCCCACAGGCCAACAGGAATGGAAGGAACGTAGGTGGAAGTACCACAGAAAATATATTGACGTGGAGTGTGAAAGTAAGTGCAGCATTGGCTTCTGTTTTGTGGCCACGTGAAGCAAGCATGTCATATCGCTTCTTCTAAGACTGAAATTTCTGCACCACAAAAGCAATGCTGACCAGAAGCTGCCAACAACTAACAACCGGCCTGATCCTTGAGCTTGTATCAAACCCATAACTAATTATGAGCAAGCATCGTTTCTGTTATATGGCAGACTGGAATAACATATCGTCTACAGTTAACAGCATAACAAATGAATGGCAGAAATGGAAAGCTAAATGTGCAAACAGCAATAAAGCAAATAAAGTGAGAATGACAGAAATTTTAAAAAAATAACAGACATAATATACAATAAATGCTAATACCAGTTATGCAAACATAGCAGTAATGGTATATGAATGAAATGTGAAACATTTTAAATTACGTACGATACGTGACAATGGCAGTGGACCTTTTGGTTCAGTTCACAATGCTGCAGACAAGGCCATAGCCAGAAGTTTTGTTCGGGGAAGGGAGGGGAAAGGGGGAAACGGTTTGACCTTCCCCCTTCCCTTAGAAGTAGGACCCCTCAAATCCAGCTAGAGGGTCTAGGGAGCGCTGTGAGCTCCCCCAGTGGAGTCTGGGGTGGAGCCCCAGCCAAAATTGAATTTGGTGCATTTTAGCCTTAAAATATGGCACCTGGTGGCAACAATTTTAATTATTTTCCTCAGAATCAAATGACCAAATTTAGTGCATGCAGTCTAAAGAATAACGGCAAACAAGGATGGTGGAACAAATTTAAAATTGGAGGTACAAATTATCTGCGAGTGAAGCGAGCAGAAATTTTTTAATTTTTGTACGCAGAAATGTCACATTAACTTTAAAAATTCACAACATTTTTTGGGGGGGGGGAGGGGGTTGAACTCACCAATCCCCCTCCCCCTTAAATATGGCCCTGGCTGCAGATACTTCTAATAATATGGTTGTTCATTTGCTTTTACTGCAGGCAAGGTCCACCAGGTCATTATAAACTTGGGAACACAGTTTGATGACACTTTGCAATCTATTGGGGCCTGAAAAGTAAGAATGAGCTCAGCAAATATCAAATTCCTCTATTTGCCCCAACTATACATACACGTACCCATAATACATTTTCAGTGGGATAGCAATACTTTACCACTATTGAGTCAATGGAAGTAATGTACTGTAGCACAGTATAACACTGTAAAATCAAATAAGACATCTCTACAGTGGTTTGCGCTTTCCTAGCCTTTCTATAGGGTATTCCAGATGTAGCAGTCAATACTGTTTTCGAAGAATTCACTTGCCAGCAGCAAAACAAAGAACATTCAATTGCAGTATACAGACACTGGTATTTTTCATGTAACCGCATTCTTCCTGAACATTTTGCTGAAAAGTACACGACTCGGTGATGTACAGTTGCAAAATTATAGTGCCATAAACTTTGTGCCATTTTTTTCTGGAACACCCTGTAGTTTTAAACTGGGATACTGACAGTGGCAGTTCTAGCTCACAATGTCTGGGGGGCATGGTCCCATGGCAAGTGTGGTAGCACGAGCCTATAATGGGGGTCTGGGGGCAGAGCGCCCAGTGGGACCCAGGGGTAGAGCCCCTGGTCAGGGGATGGGGGCGAAGCCCTCCTGAAGCTGAAGCAATTTTGGCTTTTTTGGATGTTCAATGGAAGCTGCAAATTTGGCCATCTTTCTAAAATTTGGAAACGCAAATAAATTAGATATTTGTGTTATCTTTGCAAAAAATCATGGGTGGCCACGAAACTGGGCGGAGAGGGCCTGGAGCAAAAACAGGGGCCTATGCCCCCAGCCTTGGTCTAAAACTGCCACTGGATTCTGAATGTTGCAATGTGTAATACAACATAAATCACCACATAGTCTACCCAGTCATACAATAAAAACTATGCCACAGATAACAAATGTATGCATGCATGGTATTGACAGAGTTAAATGCAAAATTACTGAACATGTTTTGTGCTGATTATCATTATACTGGCTTGTTCACATAGCAACAGCAGGAGATGAAAGGCAAAAATTCAGAAAAAAATACTTTCACAGTTACCATCTAGTTTAATTCCGAAACAGTACATGCTAACTACCAACAAGCACTAACTTCAAATACCGTGGTCGGTGACCACAGGTCAGACAAAAAAATTATTAAAAAACGATTTAATGCCACCAAAATTCTTACTGTGGTCCTCAAGCTATGCGTACTTCTACTATAAATCTATGCCGGATTAAGCTGATTATATTATGTGGTTCACATATCTGATTCTGTAACGCTAATGAATTAGAATTCACAAGACAGTCAAACAGACAAGCGCATGAGCCAGATCGAACAAGTCAAACGACCCAGGTCAGAAATACAACAAGCATTGCAGGGCAGAATATTGCTCCAATGCTTCATTCAGAATTAAAAATTTCCAAACATCCAGGTTCACCCAAAAGGCCTTCTGACCAACTATGCACAATATTAGTTGCCCATTTGTTGTCAGTCACTGGTCACATGAGGCGAACCAGGCCGTGCCCCATCAGGAGCATAGGCTGGGTGCTCATCTCCCAACATTGGCCATTGAGCCTGTAGGTGGATAGACCATTGAGTCTGTGACGCACAGCCAGAACTTTCGTTTCATAAGTAAATCGCCAGGAGTGAAATTCTCAGGTCAGGTCAGGTAGCCACGTAGTCAAGTGACCGTAGCATCGCTCTTCCACCGTGATCACGCTTGATAGCCAGCTTCCATTGATCGGCAGGTGGGAGTGAAATTCTGGACTTCAAAAAATACAGTACTACTGGAAATCAAGCCGTTGCTAAGTCTGTGAAACTGGCTGTGCGTAGAAATAAAGTTCCATAAACAGGTGAATAAGTGACGGGCCATGATGAGATGGACTGTATGATTCAAGCTCGTGCACATGTCTACTAGTTGCACTATAGCACAATTGGTGTACGACTACAATGCACAGAACTCGACTTCTAGAAACAGTAAAGCAAAAACATGCTCCCTACTACATTCACGGTTATTAATAGTATTCGTAACTTCAACAAAAATGAACATAATTACAACATGGTATTTAAATAATGGCCGGTAACGAAGATCAGCAAAATTTGTGTGTGAAGAACAAAACTAGATATACAGCTATCTACAGCAGGCAAAAAAGTTGCTGCGCGGCGTTCGTTAACACGAACTACACAAGATATGAGCATGCGACGCTACGACGCCTTGCTAACACTTACGCACGATCCTACGACGAGTCGATTCAAACTTGCATGATGTACTGAGTAAGACGACAAACGGAGACAAATATTGTCGCAAAGTCGCCATCAGCCAGCCATTTGCAGCAATCACACTAACTTTGTTGCAAGTGATCCATCATCTATCGCGTACGTACGGAGTAAACATATAATCTGTCTAGTGCAGACATTACGTTTGATGACTGCTGTCGGAAATGCCACTGACGGAGATTGCACGATCACTGGATGGGGGAAGCTCATCTGGCACTGAACTGGAACCGACCCTAAAGAATGCAGACAACCCACAAAATTCACTCTCACCCTTCAATCAGCCACGCTAACAAAAAAAGGTTAAATGTGGTGTATATATAGTTCTTTATAGGAAACCCCTCTCAGAGCTATGGAGCATCACCTGCCATATGAGATCACACCGTGTTACCTGCCACCCAACACCGGTGAAAGTGGCCAACCTTAACCACAACCAGACAGGCTGGTACTCGATTTACCTACCCCAGAGGGATGGAAGGCTGAGTTCACTTTGGTGTTGATTATATACCTGGATAGTTTACCTGTTTGACGGTTTACCTGTCCGCAGACAGTCACCCATCCAAGTAATAACCACTAGTTAGTGACCTGACCGGAATTGAAACCCAGGAGCTTTCGATCATAAGTCCAACACCCTGATTCAAAATTTTTGCCGAGGGTGTTCCAGTAAAAGAATTTGGCAAAGTTACGACAACAGATCAGCAGTACACTTTTTGTGACTCATGATGTGCTATTAATTTTTGTTTAACCAAAGTTAGTCCAGTTTATGCTGAGTCCCACAAATGCATTTTGTTGCCTGAACAACATCAAAACATTGATGGATCAATCTACACCATAGGTTAATGCAAAAACGTGGCACTTTACTTTTGTCCACATCTTCGCCAATTATTGACCAATTTTCAAAATTCTTGAACTGGAACACTCTGCAGACAATTTGCAATAATGTGATTATTTTATTTCGGACCACATGGTTAATGCATCTCTAAACTACCTTGTGAAATATAAATGTAAGCAAAAACTACCGAAAATAACAAAAATTTAGGTAAACAAAAAAAACACTTTAGACCAACATTGTGATGAATAATCCGTATGACACTAGACTGTGTTAGACCAACACAGTTTAGTGTCATACAGACCATTCACTGCAGTGTCGGTCTGAAGTGTTTTTAAAAAATTATACCAAAATATTTGTTTGTTATTATCGTTATCAATGCATATTTCGTTGATATTTCACAAGGTAGTGCAGAGACACATTTACGGTGTGGTGGGATGTAATAAACACGTTATTGCAAATTGTCCGCAGTGTGCCAGTGAAAAGTTTTGAAAATCGGTCAACAACTAGCGACGATATGGACAAAAGTAAAGTGCCACGTTTTTTTAGCTCACCCTGAATAATGCAATACGTATTAGCCTCAATCAACCATTCAATCATTTAAAATGCCAAAAGGTAGCACATACAAATAATGTGGAATACTAATAATAAGCAATAATGAACATACAGAACTATATGACTATTGACTACAGATGTGCAACAAACATACTGCACAAATTAATAAATATGAAGCTGGGGGCCACATTTTCAAAACTTTCTGAATTTATGATGGCATTCTTTGAATTTGCAAAGAACTTCTTTTCTTACCTTTGTAAACTAGTCCAACCAATCAGATGCACTTATACAGACCACATGATGCAATCATCCCAATTTCAAAAGTCCTTTGGAAAAGTTGTTTGGAAAACTTCGTCATTTAAGTGAACCAAATGCCAATTTGCTTAACTTACTTACTCATTGCTGATTTAACAGCAATGCCATGCAAATAACAATGACATCACATATGACGTCTGAAGAATGCGTACTTTTGTAAAAATGTCATTTTAATACACAGCTTTCTTCTGTAAGACAAGGTTAAAGCTTTCCCACATATTTTCCTAAATTCTTCCAAGCTCCAACAACATTGTCCAAAAAAGCTTAGAAAATCTGCATTCTTTCTTAGGAAAAGAAGTCTTCCAAAGATCTTCCTAAAAAGTTCTGGAATTTAGCTTGGAATATGACAGACAAAATGAATGACCTAGACACAGAATCTACAAAGTCAGCGAGACTGGTAGAAGCATTGCATGCAGGAACATCAGCATCCGTTGAACTTGACACAACTGCACACAACACAACAGACATTATAAGTTATACAAATTCTTCAACATATGTCACGCAACCTTTATTTTGATACAAATTGCTGATGTTTCAGCAACCGCTGCTGCCTTTGTTGGAATGAATGTCCGCCAGGCGTCGCTGCGGCAGACAGTAAGCAATCATATACATGTGGAAGTTGGTAGAATCCCTCATCTCCGTTCATCGACCTGTCTTGTTCTTTTTTGATGTGTATTGCTTCCCTGATCCGCCGGTCCATCCTGTTGCTTTCTCTTTATGTGTATAACTTAATAAGTTACCATTTCAATCTATGAGTCTATTCAAAAACACAACAGATACTCAACAGCAGACCACAAGCACACACACACAGTAAAAAAAGTTACAAAAGATTAAAAGGTAACATATAGCTCTTCACGGAAACCCATCTTAGAGCTATGGAGCATCAACTGCCATGTGGGATCAGTATCCCAACCCAACACAGATAAACGTACCCTTCCTTTGAAGCAAACCATGCACACCGATACTCAGCTTTCCTATCATGGGATGGAAGACTGAGTTGAATAGGTTAACTATAATAATAATAATACTAATGCTAATGCCAATGTTTACGGGCCTGTCATCATGGTGCAGCCATTACGATAGTTCACCCGGTTCATTTGACCGAATGTAGCACGAGCGCCAGGTGGCTGCCGACCTTTAGACCAAGCCGATCAGCTTGAGCCAATAGATACGCCAATAGGCAGCTGCAGTATCTAAATTCACCGTCGCCATTTATTATTACTCAGCTAGACAGCTGATACTCATTTTACCATCCCACGGAGGGCAGAAGACTGAGTCAACCTAGCTGGAAGGCTTCGCACCAAGATGGTTTAGCTGCCCCGTGGACACTCACCCATTCAAGCACTAACCGGGCCCATCATAGAGTAACTTCGTTGATTTAACTTTGGTTGGTGGCATGGCAAGAGTAGATAGTTACCAAGATGGTTTACGTTGCCAAAGATGGTGAGTGAGTGACTAGGATTTAATGTCCCGCCCGACACAGTATAGGTCATTTCGGGGATGACCTTTCCAGGCAGAATGCACACAAAAACATAATAACGGAACAGTAAGTTTAACCTTTACAGAAACACAATACACAAAAAAAGTGAGCTAAAACTAAAACTTAAAATTGTAAGAACTCCATTATATGCGTGCATATGTAATGAAGAATACTGGTAGTTCTAATAATCTTCCCTGTTATCCTCCAGACAGTCATCAACGTGATAATGCTGTCTATTCGAGGACAGGGGTCTCCAAAAACAGTCAGTCACCCATTCAGGTACTAACTGGGTTACCCTGCACAGTGTTAACTTGATGACCCAAAATAATGTCAAATAAGCTAATATGCAAAATCAACCACTACGAACCTGACAGCACGTAACCATCACACTGAATCAAAAATCTTAATAAAATCCACAAACAAAGACCAAGCTGACAAAGCTGTACATGAATAGAGGTTGGGTCGATAAACTAAACAGGAAGGTCATCTAAGGCTGATTTGATGAGATTGTGTCAATGAGAACACCAAAAAGATATGATGCCTCGTAGAAGACAACCAAGTTTGGAATGCCATAGAAAAAGCTGAATACACAATCCACAGTTTCGACAAAGACCATAAAAGTCTTGGCTGAGCAGCAATTGATAAAGTACAGAAACAGCTCAGGCTCAACATACCATAGGACGACGTTCTGTCTTGCACCATTTCAGACGTGCTGGCACCGTCAGCACTACACACAGAACAAAATGCAGTGACTAAGAACTAATTTTGAAAACATGCTGAGTACATATTTTGACCACTGCTTCAGTGCTTCAGCTCTATAAAGCCAACCAGATTATCCCTTTTCAGCAAAGTCAACAATATCCTTCGGTAAGCTAACGATCACTGCAACAATATACGAAAAATTCACAACACTGTCAACACTTCCTTACTGTTTCACAGTTTTGATAAAGAATATTCGGCCATCATTTTTTTGCTGTTGGGTGTCCAATGGCTTGGAATTCATTACCGGAAACTCCTCTCTGTGATCCACTGCTCTGCATCAGTAGCTTTAGGCATCGTTTAAAAACTGTACTTATCACAAGATACTAGTGTACTCAGAGCAGTAAAAATGCTTCGTGATATCGTGCCATATAAATTAAATGCTGACATTGACACTGCAGCCGTAATTGCTAATACACTCACTTGGGGGCTGCGTGGTGCCACTGCATCTTATTCCAATCAGCCGCTTTAGCAGAATGCACAAATGTGAGCGACCGACACTGCAATAGCTGAAATTGTTGAACTTTTGCCACCTAATACAGCACTGTGCTGCAAAAAAATAATAAATAGATCAAAAAGAAAGTGGGGATGGGTTGCAAGAACTTGTTACAAGATGCTAAAAAAATTAAAAATCAACCTTTCTTTGGGCATATGTTACGATCAAACAACAGCTTAGAAAAATTGTATTATTCAAGTGTTGAACTTAATGATAAACACGCAAAAAATAGGGAGGCAGATTCTATTCCGACAGACGCTATTTTGACAGTCGCTATTCCTACAGACTCTGTTCCGTCAGACTCTATTCCGACAAATGCTATTTCGGCTGAAATGCACGTCGACAGGCACGTCATTACACTTTACATCCACATTCACCAGGGGGCGACAATTACATGTGTAATGAAGTACGATTTTGCACTTAATATTAAAATTACGGTTTTCACTTACAGTTACGATTAGGGTTAAGGTTAGGGTTAGGGTTTAAGATTAGGGTTAGGGTTAACGTTTCTCAAACATTTAGCCTATGTGACAATAAAGTACACCACAAGTTAGTGTACAATATAGGTAATAAGTTCGACAGTGGTGGACGTAACTACAAAACTTGCCAACTGTCTACCAGTGACGGTCTACTTGGTAGGCCTGAAGAGCTAGTTGGTCGACTGACGATCCACGAAGCTACGGACATGGCGGCTGTCAGAATAGCAACTGTCGGAATAGCGTACCAATTGATATACCTGCCTCATCACTATCGCGCCACATGTTGCAAACAAAACAACTTTAACTCTAGTCCAGTCCATGTAGTATAGGCCACACTGAGGTGAAGGCACCGTACTCCACAAGGGGCTTTGGCAAAGTGCTCATCTTCCTTTTCCATGGACATTGAGACTGCAGGTGGATAGACCACTGAGTCTGTGCAATGCCAATGCGATGGCAGACCTATGGTTACTTTTCCAGCTGCAGAGTGCCTCTGCCCTTTGGCTGATACCAAATTATGCTGGTTGGTGAACAGAGGCACGTGCTTGTGAATAGCTTGCCCTACGTTTTTACCTGGTAATGCAGCAAGCGAGAATTGAACCAGCAACCTCAAGATCCTCATTCCAACATACTACCATTACACTAGCAAGCCACAGCAATTTAAGCCCTCACATTTTCCTGACATCTGTAAAATTCCCTTACATTTCCAGGTTTTTCAGCCGTGTGGTCACCCTCCTCCACACAAGGAATATCGAGAAAGGAAATCTGGTGCTACCTGGTGGAACAAGACTGAGATTGCAGCGCCGTATCAAAACTGGCAAAGTCCGCCCAGTCGGACTCGCTGTCGACCGACGACTGAACAGCAGTGGCGCTGGCACTACTTGTGACTCCACCGCCAAAGTCCGCCCAACTCTCAGACTCATCGGTTCCTGCCAGCATCGCAGTCGTCGACGACACGCCGACAGCAAACATGTCGCCCACGGTGTCGGCAGATGCGCTGACAGATTGCCACGGAATGGGTTCGGCCGCAATCGGCGCCACGTCCATCTGCACCTCGTCAAACTTGGCCCAGTCTATGATGCACATTGAACACAATCATTATGTAAGTAAGTAAGTAAATACAGAGTGACCACTCTCCAGACACTGTGAATTTCCGACAATTCATGGCACTGCTGACAATTTTGTAAGGGAATAAACAAGTGCCATAAATTAAAATATACATGTAACATAGATATAAATATTAGCAAGTAAAACATAAGTAAGCAACATTCAGCAATAAATGGTGTAAAATCATTAACAAAGAGTTAATATAAGTGATACAAAAAAGCCTGTTAATGCAACTGTTAGGAAAGTTTTGGGGCAATTTTCCCTGAGAAGATTTTTTCCCTGACATTTCCCTGTATTCGCTGTTGGGAGTCACCCTGCAAGTAAAATGCTTAGGTCCCGTTTCTCCATGCACATTTGATGGCCAATCAAATTGATCTCTGATCAACTTTGGGACTTGACCAGAGATCATCTCAATGATCGTTTTTCCATCGCCAATTAGCGACTAATCGTCCATCAAATCTCCCATCAAGTTGATGGCCGAATATTGGCGGATCAAGTCAGATAATTGACAA
>Ga0056128_1010658_pt1 | contig 11424 bp, 5 predicted proteins | sample WorMetLIZISLAND2_FD_71113 | JGI IMG/M metagenome (GOLD analysis project Ga0056128, IMG submission 71113) | Marine gutless worms symbiont microbial communities from Max Planck institute for Marine Microbiology, Germany - Olavius geniculatus... ... | reverse complement strand
CAATGTTCAGAGGTCTCAGGTCTGCCTCCACCGAACGTAACCAGGTGTGACTGGGTCTCCCTGCGGGCCTTCTCCAATCCGGAGGAGGCTTGCGTATTGCGGCAGCAATGGCACGATGGTTATCTTCGTCAGGAGAGCTGCGGGCGATGTGACCAAAGAAACGGAGCCGTCTGCTTGTAACTATGCTGGATAGCGGCTGGCAATTCGAGCGGGACTGGACTTCATCATTGGTTATGTGGCGGGTGTATGGGATCCTCAGAATCTTGCGTAACGCCCACATATCAAACGCATCCAGACGGGCGCACAAGTATTTCGTAGTGGTCCACGTTTCACGCCCATACAACACGACTGGCACAATGTAGGTCTGATAGAGACGAATTTTAGTATCCAGTCTGATGCCTGATTTCCAAATTCTTTTTTCCAGCTGTTGCATGCAGGTCCAAGCCAGTCCTATCCGGCGAAGGATTTCGCCTCTGCTGCCACCAGAGGAGTCAATCATACTGCCCAGATAGACGAATGAATCGACCACCTCAACAAGTCCATCTGCCACCTGAACTGTTGGGCATGGAGCTGGATTGCCAAATTAGATAATCTTAGTTTTGGATCAATTAATCTGAAGCCCAAAGGCAGCTGCCTCCTCATGCATTACTGTTAGGGCAAGGACAAGAACAAAACAGTCAGTCACTACACTGTTTTTGCTGCATATAGGCCTACTACTTGCTGGGGTTCGTTGCTTGTTTGGTATCATTCGGATTTCTACGTTGCTTCTCATTTTTAACAATTTCCTTTTTCATTAAACGATTGTGTAGCTAAGAGGAAGGCAGAAAGTCCAGCACCTTCGCCAATTCCACAGACAAGACATAACCACAAGTATAAGTTGCACTAAATGTGCCAGTTTGGCAGTTTATTCTCAGGAAAATAATTAAAATCGTTGCCACCAAATCTCATATTTTAGGTACTGGAATTTAAAACTCAACATTTCTAATTTTACAGTAGAAAAGTTCTGGAATACAGGAGATATTAATGAGTCCTAGGATTTCTGTATGGTTAGAACAAAGTAGATAGAATGATTTTAACTGTTTTGTGCTGTTTAGTTTCGAAATGCTAGTGCATATGCTTATTTTCAGTTTCACTCACTGTTAGGCAGAGGTGCTCGGTAATACTTTTGCCACAAACTTGGCTCCTCGTAGTTGTGTTGATTGTTGTTAGTTGTTAATATCTCGCAAAGTCATGGAATTTGTAGTCTGTTTTTGTATTTGGAGAACTGCTTTTGAGTGCCTTGTATTATCGGGTGTGGAGATTTGTGTCCTGCAGACCTAAAAATCTTACCAGAAACAAACAACTACAGCTGCTGTTTATATGCATTGTTTAGTGAACGTTGGTGATAATCTGAATAGCGCTACCTTGCAAGTCTGTTTACTGTCGGTATACTGTAGTACTGTTAAGTTAAGTAGTGAAAACACAGGAGTGAGTTAATCCCGTTGATTCTGACTTGCAGTTGCTGCACCCAGTGGTGTTGGTGTGACGTAATGCTCTGATCCTGCGTGTTTGTAGTTCGTTGTTATCTGCTGTTTTTAACAATTCTAGCTGACCACTTGTACAAACCACTGTTTGCTGATGTGCGTTGCTTGCCTTTGTTTCTAAGATGTGTTTTAAAGTTACAGTGTTCTAGTTGTTAATGTGCAAATAGTAAAAAATGTACTCCGCATAATAATATTTGCCATGCTGTGACGCTTAGACCACTTGCTAACCAGAACGAGATGACTCTTTGGAACGCAGCTGTTTTTCTAAGGTGGTAATTTGTTGTTTATCTGCATTTTGTTGCCTTATCACAGCACTTAACTGCTTGCGGAATCTTTTCGGTTACTGCTTTCTGCTTTGAAAGTAAATTTAGTTGCAAATACCAATCTTGCTGAAAATAAACCTGCAATGCTGTGTTATTAGCAGCTGACATATGCCAGTTTTAGTACAATATTGGGTTTATTTCAGTTGAATTGAAATGCAAGAAAAACGACTGAGGACGAGTGATCTAGATTTTATAACCAAGATGTCGGCTATAGGCCTAGATGATGATCGGTTTTACACAGTAGGTTACTGTGGCTTATGACGTAGTCGTTTGGACACTGTTTTCAAACATTATTGATTGATTTGCTCATTATATTCACAAATACATGATTAATTTTTATGCTGATCTGTAGCTGATGCACTAGGCCGGGAACTTGCAGAGTGTGATGTAATGCTCTGATCCATTAATGCACTTGTTTGAAACTTTGTATTACCGAGTATTTCTTGCAGTAAAATAAAACCATTTGTTGCCGTTATTGTCTTTGTTGTGGTGTCACTGGACAAATTTACGAGATAAAAATGCACAAAATTGCAGAGTGTCATATAGGCTTTCAAGAAAGGGTGTGTAATTTTTAAAAGGGTTAAAGGGTAAGTAATAGCTCTTCATAGGAACCCGTCAGAGCTACAGATCTTCACCGGCCATATGGTATCACACATTGTTGTCTGCCACTTGACAAAGGTGAACGTGCCCCTCATTAACTCCAGCTAATCGGGCCGGTACTCGATTTGCCTATCCCAGGCGATGGAAGGCTCTGAGTTTAGCTTGGTACAATATTCTATACGACAGAGTCTAAACAAGACCACAGTTCCAATCAATCAATTCAGTTTAATTCAGACTACGCACTCTTAGTGGTGCTTGCCAGAAATGATGATGATGACTGTATGTCCATAGCTACACTAGGCCTATTAAAAATGTACAATAAAAAGAAAAGAAAATGTAAAAAGCTAATAACATGTATGGTTCAGTGGTTGAAAAGTTGAAATCCACTGAGCAATCTTGTTGCACGATCTAGAACACTGATTAGCAAAAAGAACACGAGCGTTATGGACCACAGTAGGCCTATCTAACGTACATGAAACACCAGACACGATGCATAGCCACGAAGATGACGCCACAACAAGTCAAGACCGAAGTCTGAAACATTAGCCTACAAATAAAAAAAACGTCCCCATTTATAGGCCTAGACTCAGACGAAACGAGCAGGGCCAAAAACTGAACAGGCCGGACAAATAGTTTGACTGGAACCTTGCAGATGGAATTTCAAGTTTCGAGTGCAATAAGTAGAATGTTAGAAGTGGGATGCATTTAAACTTGTCTTTCCCGAGTCCGGTTGGTGCCCGGTCGCCTAACTCATTTTGCTTCATTTTGATTTTAAAATAACACATTTACAATATAAAAGTGAGAAACGAAAATAGCCATAACAACAGAAAGATAATTATAATCTCTGTATAAGCTTATTATTCGTTCATATTTCTGTAATTTTCAGCTTGAAAATTTTGACGTCTGTGTACTCTACTGCTTACAGTATGCACGCAGACAGTGGTAAGTGGAGTTTCACAGACGTCTCATAATCTTCTCTGTCCCTTTTCCTTTCCTCCCTTGGTGTTCAATCAGGCGCCACAGATCGTTCAGTCAATCGTAATGATCGAAGTCGTTATACGGCAGTGAACCGTACGTTATAGCCAGACCCCCTCCCCAGCATCTGTTGGCGCGCCGCCTCTGTACCAGGCTCTGTACCCGTCAGTCCAGTCGGCGCCGATTTATGGATCGTGTGTCATCGACTCGGTATTGTTAGCCATAGGCTCAAGTGACATCGGGGCTGGAGGACTTGTCACTTTGGACCCTCGACACTCGGGGACACGTGGTGTCACGAAAGGGGGCAATTTTCACCCCCTAAATTTTTGTTTGTCAAAAAAAATTACGGGACAATTTTTTTCTTCAAAATACAAGATATGGAGCCGGAAATTCACAGTTTTGATAACAACTTCGGGATAAAATTTTGAGCACCCATATATTCTGTGTCGATCGAAAATTAGCAGATATTTGTTGGAAAAATGCAACTTTCTGCCCACATCTTTTTTGATATACGACCTCGCTGTCCCTCGGATTAGCTGTGTACTGGTCCCCTAGAACTTTTTGGGCATTTGAACAGCTGGGTAGATTTTTTATCTAAATTTGCCAATTTCCATGGGTTATAGTGGTAATATGTAGATGTGTTAAATTAATTTAATCGCAGTAGTTTATTGTGGAGGTTATTTCTCACCGGCGTGAAATAACGCTAAGGCATTGTAGAAGCATTGTGTTGTTCCTTCTCGCGCGGAGGGTAAAAAGAGAAGGATGAGAAGACAAAGGAAGGGAGAGAGACAAAGTAAGTGTGTGAGTAGGTACTAAGGAGATTTTTATCGGCACATCTGCAGATGATAAAAGGCCATATCGTGCCATAACAATCGCTGTCTAGCAATAATAAACAGGCGGCGAAAACTATGAATGATAACAAAATTAAGAAAAGAAGGAAGGCGAGGGAGAGAGGAGATGGGAAGAAGTGGCTCCCTCCAACTTTCACGGCGTGATTGCGCCCCTGACTAAACGTCTGTGACTGGCACAACCGCACAAAGCGTATGGTCATGCAGTGGCCAGTGCTGCTGCTGCTGCCGCTGCTGCAGTTGACGGTAGTGATGACGATGACACAGCGACTGCTGCTGATGAGGGCGCCTGCAGCTTAGAACTATAGTCGGGTGTCGATTAGTCTGTGCGCCTGCACTGAGTTCGATGTGATCAGTTCGCAATTGCCTGTCGTGAAACTGATGGCATAGCCAGGTCAGTAATGCACGCGATGACGCGATTAATTTTACTGTCTTCATTTGCAAAAGTGCAGAAAGAAAATGCAGACGAGCAAGCATACAGCAAAAAAAAACAGACTTTTTAACGTCGTGAGATATAGTCAGCTTTTGAACACTAAAGGTTAGGCCTTTACCTTGTAACTCATTTACTTTATTTCACAAGGTAGTGAAGCGACGCGTCTGGGGTGTGACGGGATCTTTAACATTATCAGTTAATTGCACATTCGCTGCTAACTGAAGAGTATAGGCCTACTAATTAAATGATTCTCAAACGTAGATGCAGTCATGGCGAAAGCTTATATTGGCCACTGTGTAGATTCTCACTGTGCCAAAAAAATAAGCCTCTTAAACATTCTGCAGCTACAAACGCAAACCTGCATCTAGTTGAACACAAATTTTACGCACACAAAACGACCTCGTTATTTTAAACACTACAGTGTTTTAACAGAAATCTCCTCTCGGTCGATAAACTCTAGCTGTTTAAATCAGTTGTCTAAAGTTGTGTTCAAAGCGACAAAATTGAAAAGAACTGCAAAGAAATAATATACACTGTAGTTGTGCTTTTTCAGTTTATTTCATTGTAATTCAGTTCATTTCGTTTGCTTTGTGGGCGCCTTAAAGTGTCCTTATTTCTCGCGGATACATGTACTAGCACGCAGTCGATCACGCCATTGATTCGCTTTTCTGTCAATGACGTTCTGATCAACGGACGTCAGTCTTCGAACGACCATCAGTCGTTCTTTTAGATCTTTGACGACGCGATTAAAGTTCTCGTCAGTGCGCGCAGTGCGACGTCGAGTATTGCCGGTTTGCTATCTGCACTCTACAGATACAGTCGAATCAATTTTGTGTAGCAAGAGATTCACAGAAGCAGAAGACCAGTTTTTTTGAAAATTTAGTCACTTAATCTTTTATTGTCGCGTTTTTCAATTTTGAGCATTTTTATCAAACGTCGATATTCTTCTCACAACAACTTGTGTTGGGAAAAAGTTTTGTGACAGCGCTTTTTTCTAGACACACTGTAGGTCTATATTTGCTTTTTTTGGCTGACGCCGGTTCTTTATTTGACGCCTCTTTCGAATATTTTTCAGATTGTGAAGTCGAGTTTGCCTCAATTTTCTCAAAGAATCTTTCTTTTTCGTCGACATGCTTAGCGTGTATTATTCTTGCAGGGGCCTATTGTCCATCATCATAGTCCTAAAGTATCGATATAACGAATAACAATCATACACCGACACCGGCGTATGTGTGAATTACTTATAGCCTAGTTCAGTGTTTAGTCGATACAATTTGATGCAAGCAAATGAATTTGGCATGCACTCAAAAACCGTCGAGTATTAGGCCAATTATAGGTGTTCTAGGTTAATTAATTATATATTTGTCTAGGTGTAGCGCACGGAACTAAACCGAAAGCAAATGACTAAAAAACCCTTATAAATTAAATTTCGCTGATAAACTGCGGATTTTGCTAATTAGCCTGGATGCATTTACGTCGATTTCGTGGACAGGTAAACCCCGTGCGCGACGAACGTATCGATTCCTATGTAGGCCGGCTAGATTAAGACCTACGGGAAGCTGATAACTATAGGTCTAGTTATAACTGCCGGTCAGTAGTAGGATTTAGAAGCAGAAATAATGGCAGCGTGTAACAACTATCAATAATGTTGTGCAGCAAAAAGAAGATTTTTAGCATCTCGTCTGCACGTCTCGATGGCGAGTAAACAGCGAAGCCACTGCTGGTCTTGGTGGCCACTGATTGCCGTTTTCTGCATCTTAACTCATCCGTGCTGTCTTCGAGCCGTGGCTGCTGCTGCTGCTGATGATGATGATGAGCATACGGCGACAGGTAAGATCTTAAAACGCCGCACGATAAGTACAGTTTTTGTGCTCTTGTCGGTTTTTTAAACTTTATTATATTTTTAAACGCTAATATTTGACAAAGTGATGTAGAGAAGCTTTTGATGTGTGTTGGTATTATTGTTGAATGTTGATCACTCTGTTGCACTTAGCTGGTGACAACACGAATGCGACAATACGGTATCCGATAAGAAAACGTCAAAATGATGGTTATCACAAGAAGCGTTTTAAGCTCAAAATGCACCACAAAACGCTTGGTAGCTTTTTTCCGGATTCCGCTGCGAGGGGGTTTACAGCTTAGGCTCCTCCTCAGACTCCTAGATGGATCAAGGGACCCGAATCACCAGATGACGTCATCTGTGAATCTGAATGGGAGAAGGGGGACGATGGCGAGAGGACGGAAAGGAAGTGAAAAAGGGGGAAAATAAAGGACATGAATGGATGTGAGAACCAGGGAAAGAAAAAAAATAGAAAATGGGAATGGTTTTTATCTGAAGAATATATAAATTCCTGATTGCGACCCTGCTGTAGGCCTATCTGCGAAAAGCGCCTGACAACAGACGGCGTATGGCGGAGCACGCAGACTCTGCAGAATGCAGTCTCGTAACAAGTTTTGTCTGTTGGCCTGTCATTAACCATTTTGTCTCAGATCAATCTCTGCAAGTGGCTGTTGGTACGCCTGGTACGCCATGACTCCCAGATGCCCGCGCTGTTTATTTTCCCAGTACTTTGAGGTGTGCTTTCAGCCATGAACCCTGCTGTTCGCGACTTTGCCATTTTTGCCACACGTTTTGTTGTATGACTTTGCACTGGCGTTGAGCGTTCCATCGAAACAAGACGATTTCACTGCAGCCCGCCATTGCAGGTTGTTTCGGGCCCCAGTGGCTGCAACTTCTGCTCTGACGCCGCAGTGACGCGTTTCATTCAGTGACGTCATCGATCTAACCGTCATTCATTGCGAGACTCGTTTCGTAGTTCATGGGCTTTTGAACTAAAAATTGACACACTGATTTTGCCCGGTGAAACTTTAACACCAGTTTTTGTTTTTCTGCATCGTTTGTTCTCCAGTTAGAAGTTTATGCGGGACGAACGAACGGATCGACGGACGGACAAAACGCGCAATGCGGCCTATTAGGACGGCCGTATAATAACGGACAATCAGTCACGGAGATTAACGCCAGTCTGCGGGTACAAAGTTCATGGATAATGGTGAATGGATGATTATGACAACGCTTTTGTGCTACGGATGGGGGGGGCGCCGTAGTAGGCTTAGTTTTGTGATATGCCATGACTTATGATGATGAAAATAACCGAAGGCCCGCGGATCAGTGGTGTTCGTGGTATTTGATGGCAAACCGATCATTAATCCTGCACGGTTTGCTACCTACTGTTTGTTCGACAATGCGTGTAAGCTTATGCATGGTCTGCTAATCTTGCAAATTAACGACATTCCGATCCGCGCCGTCGTCCAGCTGTAGTATGACACTGGGACAATGTGGAATGGAATGAGATGCGATAGTTCGATATGTCGGTAAAACTTTGCCACCGCACTGCCCTAAACTGAAAAAGAATAATCTGGGTCTGCTTTTTATCAAAGTTGCTAATTATCCGACCGTACTTAAATAACGGTCGAGCTGTTGTCGTGGTTGTCGTTCGTTTGTCTGTCTATCCGTCTGTCCGTAAGTCACGATGTACTGTGGCTAAACGGTGCGAAATAGGGCCTAGGTTGCTATTAATCATTGATAGGAAGTCGCATAGGCTTATTGGCTTTCAAATGACATGAAAATCATCGAGCTCAGATGACCTTGAAGGTCACTGACAACCAGTACGGTCGGCTATCCCAGCGACAGCTGGGCTTTTTGTTATAGAATTCAAATCATATCACTGCAGAAAATCATGAATATATAATTCTCTAACGGTATTATACAGTTAGTGGAATGCTGTATCTTTTAAAGACACAGACCTAGGCCTAAAATTTTACATCTGGCGCGTCTCTTGTGTGGCTGCGAAATTGGGCCAATAGATTTAATCAAATTGATATCGTTTGGAATACTGCCTGTAGTCAACTTTTTACTGTTTGACGTGAAAATGACTGTGACGCTTCTTTGAAAGTCACAAACACGTAGATAGGCCCACAGTTTCTGCATCCATGCCGCGGTGGTTTGCTTTTGACAGAAGTAGAAAGAGCCTTTTTTAAATACTTCTGTCAAAAAGCAAACCACCACGTCATCGACGCAGAAACTGTCGGCTTGTGCGCACTGCGCAGCACGTGTTACTGCTTTTATCATTCCGTTGATTACTCGACTGTGCAGTTCTGATTGTTTTCTGTCTTCGGTTATTAACTCTGCTATCTATAGGCCTACATTGTCTTGGCCGTACCGCAAGCACATCAAAGCACGGCTCGTTCTCATTGTCGGCAAGCGCTGAGCTCAACGGACACAATTCAACGCATCACCGACGATATTTCTGCGTCACGCAGACACAGAGCAGGCGTCCTCCTGGAAAAACAGTGGGAGACGCCTGCATGGGACTCAGTGTTTTGCGTTTTCCATCTGTAATATGTACGAAATATACAATAAAACCATTATATGCTTACTATAGGACTACCGTATTGAAAACAAAAAGCCTAACTGTCACTCTGGTGGGCCGACTGTATCGCCTATTATCGAAGACTAGCGTCCGATTTCTGGCCGCGAAAAAAAACGATTTTCCAGAGTGACTACAGTCCCATACACGTTATGGTGACGCTGCTATATCGAACACTACAATCAACTCTAGGTAATTCGGCGCACGTGGATGATGGCTACAGGCAACAACTTTGCATTGAAAATTGCGGTCAAACCGCTGCAGAGAGAGCCATGGTTACTTACTATAGCATGCAGCCTATAAGAACTCGTCATCGCCCTATCCAACGGTACCATCGCCGATCCCTTACGAAGTACGGCTTAGCCACAATACATGCTTTACAGACAAGCGAGCGAAGACAGACCACAGACAGATGATAAGTGTATCCTTTGGAAAATGAGGGGAGTCGAGCGTCCCCTTCGTCGCCGCCCTAATATATACCTCGGGGCATGCACGCATGCGCAGTGGGCGGGCGGGGAAGGGAAAGTATAAATAATTCGGTTGTGGTGATGTGCGGCGCCAGACTGACTGTGCATGGTAGATTAGAAAGAATTGTTCTCATGGGACGTCCGTGAACCGTAGCGATATATCGCCGCAGTCGCACTATATGGAGCTGCTGCATCCACTCCACCGATCATTGCATCGTCATTATTACTGGACCATGTTGACCTGCTTTCAGTCCGCCCGTAACACTGACGTATATGTGGCGGACATCGAACAGGTAGAATTTCGGGGAAATAATAAACTCACCAGTTACCACTGGAAGTATTCCTTTACTCTGAGAAATTGTGTATGGAATTATTCTCACTTTTTCGGTAGAATACGTCGTCGGACGACACTGTTGTGATCAGCAACCATAGTCATAGTGTTCGTTGACTGGAGCTAATCTCGTCAACTACATAGGGCCTACCCAATTACATTATCGGTCTGTTCAATAAAAGATGCACATTTCAGCACTTTCAATACAATATCATTTCTGCCAAAACTAGACTTCTAATCCGCCGACTTAGCCGCTACCGTTGCGCCGTGATTTTGCTAAGCCGCCGCCGCCGCGAAAATCGCGGCTAGCCGAGAAAAAATTCGTAATATCGGTTTGTGTGATTAGATCCACAAAGCGTCGTAGAAATAACGTCCTGTAACGTAAAACTTTCTTTACAATCAGTCCACAGTATTACGAATTACAATGTACAGAACACTTACTACACACTGCATAATGCGTTGCGAAATATGCCAGCTATGCATTGCATGGATGTAAAAAACGTTCCAGAAAAAAATATATAAAAATGTCAAAAGTTTTTTTAAAACGTGGAAGAAAAAACTGTTCATAAACGCTCCCCTAATCGAATAAAAAAACGTTAGCCTTAATTTGTTCAACCTCATGCCTAATACCTACATGTAATTCTCTAGGCGCAGTACAGCCAAAACTGGAGAGATAGAGAGAGAGGAAAGAGAGCGAATTTTATTCAATTGCAATTCAACCGTGTGGTCGTATCACACTAGACTATAACTAAGCAAACTACCACAAAACCGAAATCTGCATGTGGCCTATAAATTCGTTTCTGTGATGGTTTAGAAAGTGCTTCTCGAAGTTTTTGATAGAATTTTCGGTAGGCCGTAAACGTTTTTTTTAAATATAGAAAATGTTCAAAGAATGAAAATAACGTTAAAAACGCAAAACATATAGCAAAAGTGTAAAAACTGCACGAAACTGCAGGAACGTAGCGAAAATGCTAAGCCGCCGTCGTCGCGAAAATCGCGGCTAAGCCGGGACCTTAGCTGTGAAAATGCTAAACCGGCCGTAAAATTCACGGCTATAGCTGGCTTAGGGGTCTAGCTAAAACTTGTCATAACCGTATATTACGTGATTGTGGTCATGCATTTGTGAGAGTAATGATGCTCAGCTTTTTTATTGCCACAATTCCCACAAATCTGTGCGTGTGTTTTATACCGTGAAATGTTTTTTTTTACTTTAAATTGCATCAAATCTGGTTTCAACCTTTGCTGATATATCTACTAACAATGAGTATGATGTTGAGGACGTTGTATGTCATAGGCAGCTGACAGATGTGCGACTGCCTCTATTGTATGATTTTGAAGTTGAGCAACTTCTGAGTAAGGTCAGCCGTACTGCTGGTTGTGATGACCTACCAGCATGGTTATTTAGAAACTGTTGTTATGAACTAGCTGGCATTGTTAGCCACATACTGAATTGTAGTTTTAGCACTGGCGTCTTACCCAGTTATTGGCTACGTGCTA